>Ga0209728_1001634_pt1 | contig 13158 bp, 23 predicted proteins | sample RifGroD1_FD_183997 | JGI IMG/M metagenome (GOLD analysis project Ga0209728, IMG submission 183997) | Groundwater microbial communities from Rifle, Colorado, USA - Groundwater D1 (SPAdes) (version 2) | ecosystem: Environmental > Aquatic > Deep subsurface > Groundwater | place: Rifle, Colorado... | reverse complement strand
GTATTAACCGCGCCTGACGAGCGTAAACCGCCAAAATTCAACCGGAGACACTGACATGCGAGGACATCCGAATTGCAAGGGCAAGGCCATTTGAGAGAGTAATTTTAGGTATACGCGAAATGCAAAGCCCGGCCTCGAAAGGGGTCGGGCTTTTGGGGTAGATACACGCGGTGGCGGAATGGTATCGCCTTTGCTGCAGCAAGTGCCATGACTGGTATGGCCGTTTTGGGCAGAATCCAGTGCAGGGATGCAGGTTCGAATCCTGCCCGCGTGTCCATGCAACCAGCAACACAACAATAATAATCATGGAGGGGAATAATGGAAATGCCGAGAACCAGAGAGGATTGCGAGAAGGTTTTTAACGAAAACGATGTCCTGGATATTGTTTTCATCAAAAAGAGCGGAGAAATGCGGGAGATGACATGCACCAGAAAGGCAACTTTGATTCCGCCCTCCACCTCTGTTTCTAGCGGAAAGTCAACCCGGCCGCCATCTGAGACATCGTTTCCTGTGTTTGACCTGGCGAAAAAGGAATGGAGGGCGTTTACGATTGCGAACCTTGTCAGCATCAAAAGCAGCGACAGTTTTGGCCAGTCATGACAGCCAAAAAGAAAGGCCCGACAGCGGGAACTGCCGAGCCCAAAACAAGACCATCAAGAGGCGTATATGATATCAAGCGCGATTACGGAAAGCAACCTGATTGCGTGTTCTGGCCGGATGCAAAGCCGACGAAAGACCTGACCGGCCAAGAAAGCGGCAGGCTGACGCTGATCCATCCGGTCTACGCATATCGCAGGGCTGAATCGAGTGGCCGTGTCTGGTATTGGCTGGCGGAATGCTCCTGTAAAGAGAAAAACGAGGTCATCCTCTGCAACACTACACAAACGAAATCATGCGGCTGCCTGAGAACAGAGGCAACGCAACGCAGAGCGGCGAGGCTGAAAGCTGAACGGGCAGCCGCGATAAAGCACGGCCCAGTCTACCGGATGCCACCCAAGCCGATGAAATTCAACCGCCTCGCAATCTGCACCCGCCGCGACGGTATCTGGCTCTGCGAACACTATCACAGGTGCCAAGACGAGCGGATTGAAACCGGCCGGCCATCATCTATATATGGGCCGGATTGTTACACCGAAACGAAAGAGCAGGTCAATTATGAATCAACATTAGGGAGAACATTGAGATGATCCTAGAAATAAAGGTAGACCTAGCGGATATTTACAACGATGGCGAGAGTGATGTGGGTGAAATTATTGAAGACAGGGTTATCGCGGAAATCGCAAAGGCAATCAGGAAAGATATCGAAAAAGAAACCCTTGTGAAAATATCCGCGAGAATAGCCGAGGTGGTTGACGGATGGATTCTTGAAGAAATTAACAAATTCACGGACCGCAAGATAACCATCACCGACAAATGGGGAGACCCCAAGGAATATCACGAATCAGTCAACGATCTACTCAAGGCCAAATTCGATTCTTTTTTGACAGAGAAGGTTGATAAGGACGGTAAGACAATCAGCGCCTGCGGGTATGGCAGTGGAACGAACCGTATCGATTACATGATCGAAAAGAAAGCGGGGGAATACACCAAAAAGGTGTTCGACTCCATGGACGCGGCAGTGGGGAAAGCAATATCCAAGACCACTGCCGAACAACTCACCGAGAAAGTAAAAACCCTTGTCGCTAAAAATATCGCCACGATAACCGGCGGGCAGCTTTAATCAACACAACAATCAGCGGGAGAACATTGAGATGAAAAACGAGAAAGTGGAATACAGCAACGAATGGTGCAAGTACGAGTTCACGACCGAAGAAAAGCGGGATATCGCCGAGACCCTGGCCATCAAAACCAAGGATCTCGAAAAGGCCGAAGACGAGAAGAAATCCGTCATGTCAGCCTACAAGGAGAAGATCGACAAGATCGCCCTCGACGTGAAATCATCGGCCAGAAAATACACGGATGGCTACGAGATGCGCGATATCGAGTGTGTGGTTGAGCGGGATTTTGTCTCTGGCGAGGTCCGATATATCCGCACCGATAACGGGGTTGTGGCGCGTACCTCGAAAATGACGATGGCTGAACGGCAGATGAAGATTGAGGATGCGGCAAGGGACGCTGGCGGCGACCTTATCCAGGGCCTTCAGGATTCACTTGAACCGGGCGAATCGATGACGATTTCGAGCGGCGGTAGGTCGGCAACACTGAACGCGAAGGAAACGGACGAAGAGTATTGCCGGCGGCAGGCCACTCAGCGCGAAATGTCTTCCGAAAAATCAGCCCTGTGAGGTGACGGAATGAAAAAACTATCCCTCATAAACCTGACCCTACTGGATTTCAAGGGCCTTTCTTTTTCCTTTACGCCTGACGGCAAGAACGCCAAAATTCTAGCAGACAACGGCCTCGGCAAGACCACAATCAAAAACGCAGAGGATTGGCTTTTCACCACATCACCATCCACCGGCTACGAGATCAAGAACATCACCGCCGACGGCGAATGTGAGCACAACCTCAAGCATGAGGTGCTCGGTACCTTCGATCTCGACGGCGAGGAAATCAGGCTGCGAAAAACCTATACAGAGGTGTGGTCCGGAAAAAGAGGATCATCGACCAAATCCCTGACCAGCCACACGGTAAAATATTATTTCAACGACCTCGATGTTGCTATCGGACCGCGTGAGTATCTCGAAAAACTGTCAACGATTGGCAAACCTGAGTATTTCCCGATTTTGACGGATCCGCTTTATCTGGCCGAAAAAATGAAGTGGCAGGACCGCCGCGCAATGCTCATCAGCCTATGCGGAGATGTGCCGGATTCGGTCATTATGTCGAGCAATCCGGATCTTGCGCCATTGGCCGAGGCGCTGAAATCACGATCGATCGATGATCACAAAAAGGTCATAACTGCGGCGAAGAAAAGGGCCGATGAAAAGCGAGCATTGATCGAGCCGGAGCTCAAGGGGAATAACCTGGCGCTCGTTGCGGCCGAGGGTATCAACCATCTCGTAGAAATCGAAAAGGTCAACAAGCTATCAACAGAACTCGACCAGATCACTTCGACGATCACCGACCTGAAATCTGGTGACGGATTGGTTGAGCTGCGACGGCAATTGGCTGATGCTGAAACATCGAAGTTGACGGCCGAGACTGCTTATTCCCGGAAACTGAAAGACTTGCAGGACGGAAGGGATGCTTTCCACCGGGCAAACCAGGGCGACCTTAATGTCTATCGGTTGGCGGTTAGTGGCTCGCGGATGACAATTGCCGGGGTCGAGCGCGACGCTGCCGACCTCGACCAGCAAATACTCAACCTCCGCGCCGAGTGGAACCGGATCGACGCCGAGCAGAAAGCCTACTCCCCTGAATCCTACTGCCCGACATGTGCCGCCGTCATCCCGGAAGAGAAAAAGGCAGAGGCCAAGACCGCGCATAATCTGGCGTGTGCTGCGAACAAGAAGAACATCAACGAGAAGGGCCAAGCCGCTGCGGCGAAGCTCGAAGAGACGAAAAAGCGCATTGCCGAACTGAAAGAACAGGCCAAGGTTACAGCGGCGAAAGAAGCTGAACTGTCCGAGAAAATCGGACAGTTGCAAGCCAAAGACCTGACCGCCGACGAGAGGTTGACGGACGCAAAGGCGGCGATCTCAATGGCCGCCAGCCTCATCGAATCCATCAAGGCCAAAATGGCCGAAGTCGAGGCCGGCCAGGTCGACAATGAGGCGATTGCCCGGGCGGAAACCAAGGCCGAGGAAATCCGCGCCGCCATCGCTGAATCACAGAAACGCATTGCCATTGTCGAGGCATCACAGAAAGCCAGCGGCCGCAAAGCCGAACTTGAGGCCGAAGAAAAGGCCCTGCAGGTGGAGGCCGAACGGTGCGGCCGGGAGCTGGACATGATCAAACGTTTCGATGCTGCCAAGATTTCGAGCATCGAGGGCCGGATCAACTCCATGTTCGAGTCCGTGCCGGGCCTGACCTTTAAAATGTTCCAGGCCGCCCTGAATGGGAATATTGAGCCATGCTGTGATGTGCTCGTTGATGGTGTGCCGTTTGTCGGAAACCTCAACAATGGACGAAGAATCGCTTCGGGAATTTCTGTTATCGGGGTGCTGTCTGGGCTCATCAGTTTATCCGTCTGTGTGTTTGTCGACAATGCCGAGGGAATAACCGCCATACCTGATATCGACTGCCAGGTTATTCAATTGGTGGTCAGCGAAACCGACAAAACCCTTCGGGTGGAGGTAGCGTGAATGAGTTGGCTCTTTTCGCAGGCGCTGGTGGAGGCATACTCGGCGGGAAATTGACGAGAAGTTGAATCATTATCATCGAGGACGGAGGATATGATAACAATTCTCAGGGTTCAAGATTCAGAAGGGCGCGGTCCGTGGCGTCCGGGTTTTTCGCATAGATGGGTCGAGTCGCGTGACGATCACGAAAACCTGTTGTCTGGCGTTCTGCAATTTCCGACCGCGCACAGGCGGCTTTATTCGTGGGAAAATAGCGGCTACGGGTGTCAATCGGCCGATGTATTGCGGCGTTGGTTTACCAAAACTGAGTATCAAAAACTGCTGTCGTTTGGGTATCAGGCGGTTGAGATGCAGGTTGACAGGCTTGTCGATCGATCGGACATCCAGTGTGTTTTTGCCAGGATAAAACCGCTATCGGAAGATGTTAAACCATTTGATTTATATTAACAATCATCATCGAGGGGTGAAATCATGAGTGAGAGGAAGTTTAACATCGGTGACCAGGTGATCGAGATCAGGGATCTTGAGGACCGGATAGTGACCGACAGGAGATGAAAACCAGGCAACTATCAATCCGGCTGATTGCATACCTGATCATCACCGAGCGGCCATGCGAAAACCACTGGACCGACTGGCGGCTATATGAGGTCGCCAAGCGACTGGACTTTTACGACATACAAAAATCTAGGAGGAAATCATGAGCGAAAGAAAACCATACGGAAGGTCAAAAACCGACCTGGATATGAACCTACCTGAAGGAAAAACCTGTGGAGATTGCTTCCACTTCAACCGCTGCAATGCAATATTCGGGCATATCGCCGGTGATGAAATATGTGACTGGGCACCGGGCCGGTTTATTCTTCCAAAACAATCCACAACCGAAAACAAGGGGTGAAATCATGAGCGTACCAGCAACGACAGAAACAAAAGACCTGGCAATCGCAGAAGCCACAGTATCCGAGCGATTCATGCTCAAAGTCATCAACGAGTTCGGATCCGGTGTCGGCGAGGTCGCCCTCACCAAATTCCAGAAACGCCTCGCACAGAACTATTTCATGTCCATTGATTCGATCCTGAAAAAAGCCGAGGCGAAGCGCAATAAGAACAAGGAACAACTGCCGGTCATCTGGCAGAACGTCAATATGGAAGACCTCGCGCGGGGAGTGGTAGCGGCAGCCAGGATCGGCCTCGACCCGATGGAAAAGAACCACATCAACCCGATACCCTACAAGAACAACAACACCGGGAAATACGATATAACGTTCATTCTCGGGTATTTCGGCATCGAGATCAAGGCGGTCAAATATGGCCTCGATGTGCCCGACGTGACGGTTGAGCTGGTCTATTCAAATGACAAGTTCCGCTCGATCAAGAAGGACCGCAATAACAAGGTTGAATCGTTTGATTTTGAGATCGTCAACGACTTCGACCGCGGCGAGATCATCGGTGGGTTCTATTATCATGATTATCCGGGCCGACCCGAGAAAAACAAACTGGTCGTGTTCACGAAAAAGGATATCGAAAAGCGCAAGCCGAAGTATGCCAGTCCTGAGTTTTGGGGTGGTGAAAAGGACACATGGGAGAACGGCAAGAAGGCCGGCAAGGAACAGGTTGAAGGGTGGTACGAGCGGATGGCATACAAGACCATCTACCGGGCAGCTTATGGCGCCATCCCCATCGACAGCCAGAAGATCGACAACGACTACATGGTGCTGAATCAGGCTGAGCAATCGTTTGCCATAGAGGAACCGCTGGCGCAACTCGAGGCCGACACATCCGCCCATGCCAACCAGGATTACACCGACATCCAAACTGGAGAGATCACACCACAGGACAATCCGGCAACTGACAAGGAATCGTTGTCGGTTCAAGCCGGGGCAACTGATCAGGATTACTTACAGGTTGGTGGCGATGATGGGCCGGGGTTTTGATATGGCGGCCGCTGACTATCGCCTATGCGACGTGTGTGGGGGAAAGGTTTTTTATGATTCAGACCTTGATTACGAGTTCAGCACGGGGAAAACCCCGATAGATAGCAATAAAATGTGTAGGGATGGATACAGGCTCCAATATTTGGGAGATTGGAAGGTGATATGTCTGGAATGCGCGAAGAAGTTTAAGTGCGTAATAATTCCAATCAGCGATACGCCATGATCACATTTAAATCTATAGCCTCGTCATCAGATGGCAACGCCTACACAATCAGCGACGGCAATTCAACCCTGCTACTAGAGGCCGGAATACCCATCGCAAGGATCAACAAAGCACTCGATTTCCGCCTTTCCGGAATGGTTGACGCCTGCTTGTGTACCCATATTCACGCCGATCATTCGCAAGCAATCCCTGCGCTACTGAAGGCAGGGATACCGTGTCACATGAGTATAGGCACAGCGGAAAAACTAGGCGTGTTATTGCATCGAAAATGCCACACAATCAAAGCGGAAAGGCAGGTTGATATCGGTGGCTGGATTGTCTTACCGTTTGCCGGTGTGCATGATCCTGAAATTGATTGTTTGGGATTTTTGCTGGTGTCGAAAGCCACCGGCGAACGATGTTTATTCGCAACCGATACGGCTTACATTCCACATCGGTTTAAGGGGCTTAATGTGGTGGCTGTGGAGTGCAATTATGATCTTGAAACCCTGCAACGAAACGTAGAAAAACATGACCTCACATGGGCGCAATATCGGCGGATAGTTGCAACGCATTTCGGGTTGCACAATGTCTGTGAGTTTTTGAAAGCGAATGATTTAAGCGCCGTCCGTGAGATATTCCTCTTGCATCTCAGCGATGGAAACTCAAGCGAAGAATTGATAATTAAAACAGTGCAGGCCTTGACCGGTATTCCGACTTTTGCTTGCCAGAAATAGGAGATTTTTCGATGAAAAGACACGAACTAAAAACCGACAAAAAGCCATTCTTTGACGTTTGGAATGATTTGAAAAAGTTTGAAATAAGGCTTAACGACAGAGACTTTTTAGTTGGCGATGTTTTGATACTGGAACAGACCACATTCACCGGTGAGGACATGAAGAACGGGGCTCCGCTTGAATACACTGGACTGTTTATTGAAGCGCAGGTCACACACATAATGAGCGGGCCGATTTATGGACTGGTTGATGGGTGGTGCATCATGTCTATAAATCCTGTCAAAAAGGGGACCATGCTATGGATACAGACAAAATAAAACTAGCCAAAATCCACGCGAAAATCTTCCTACGCCGAGCCGATGAATACCAGAACGCTGAATGAGAAGTGCGCCAGGGATAAGGATGATGAGCGCCATATGTGCCCGCTACAGCTCGATACAATCGAAAGGTGTCTCGACCTGTGGACGAACGAAGGAGATCTTGTTTTGTCGCCATTTGCCGGGATAGGATCAGAAGGATATTGCGCGATAAATATGGGGCGTAGATTCATCGGCGCTGAGTTGAAAAAGAGCTACTTTGACGTTGCTGTGAATAATCTACGAGAGGCGTCATCTCCCAAAAAACAGATGGCTTTATTTGACGCGAAATAGCCACATATTGTGACAAAACCATCACCAAACAGCGTTAAAAGCAGGTATACAAATAAACTTTTCCGTGTTTGCGGAATTTTATTCCAAAAGACGGAAAAGTGTGCCATTGTTTTTTATCGGATACAGGGTGGCTCCTGGCAAAACGACGATTAAGTAAAACAGGGAAAAGCACAGCATGAAAAACTCCTATCAAAAATTGAAAGTCCGGCAAATATGCTGCCAACAGAGGAAACAGGGTCCGCGTGCCCCTCTCCCGCCTCTGGCATATTTGCCGGACTTTTTTTGTTTGGTGACGATATGAAATATGCTCAAAAATTTAAAGACCCGAGGTGGCAAAAAAAGAGACTTGAAATATTAGAAAGAGATGAGTGGCGTTGTCAAATTTGCAACGACCAAGATAGCACATTGCACGTTCACCATAGGTTTTATGAAAAAGGGAAAGAGCCTTGGGAATATAGCGATAGTGCCCTGGTAACTCTTTTTGAAGAGTGTCATGAAACAGAGCACAGTGAAATGCCCAAGGCTAGTGAAATACTTCTTCGTGCAATTATGGAAGCAGGTTACACAAGTAGTGATATTATTAACATTTCCCTTGGTTTTGTGCGACATAAGCCGCCACAAGTGCATGAAGTGTCTGCCTGTGTAATAGAATCGATGCTGGCGGATGATGAGGTGATGTCTGTTTTAACTGAAAGATATTTTTCTAAATTGAAGGATAGGCGGGAGGAAAACCAATGAGGGCCAGGAATATTAAACCTGGCTTATGGTTAAACGAAGATCTAGCTGAAACCAGCATACCAGCTCGTTACTTGTTCCCTGGCCTGTGGTGCGCGGCAGACAAAGATGGCAGGCTTGAATATCGGCCAAAAAAGATTAAAGCCGAGCTTTACCCATACGACAAGGTATGTGTGGTTTCACTTATCGCGGAATTACACGGCAAGAAATTTATTTCCGTGTACGAAAATGAAGGAATTTTATACATCCAAATCAACAACTTTACCAAGCACCAGAACCCTCATCCGAAGGAAAAGAGTAACGGCTATCCTGATCCTGTAAATATATGTGAATACGATGGAAATTTAAAGCAATTTATTTTCACGGCAAGAAATGTACAAATACCTTTTCCTTCCTCTTCTTTGATTCCCTCTTCTTTGATTCCTGAAGTAGACACTACGTGTCTTGTTGGGCAGCAAACAGCGCAGCCACAACCGCGCGATAAAATCCCTTTTGCTGAAATCGTTTCTTTTCTCAACCAAAAAGCAGGGACACAGTTTAAACCAAGCACGGATACAACTAAATCGCATATCAAAGCGAGATGGGCCGAAGGGTTCACTATTGACGACTTCAAAGCCGTGATTGACTTCAAGGTAGGGGAATGGGCAAACGACCCGAACATGATGCAGTATATCCGCCCTATAACGCTTTTTGGTAAAAAGTTTGAATCATACCTGCAAGCGGCAAAATCAGCCGGATACAGCGGCCAGTCTCATGGCATGTTCGCCGTTGTCCCGCCAGAAGACTACCATCCACCAATCGGGAGTATCGCATGTACAAACACCCGCCAATGATCGCAACAGATCTCACGCCAGAGCAAATCGTCGGCAGTCACAACATGCCCGCGCTGGTTGGCCACATCAGGTATGTCGAGGCCAATGGGGATAGACCAAACCGGAAGATTAATCAGCAGATGGGCGAAATCATCACCAGGCTCATCGAACACGGATACCGTATCAACGGTGTTGATTACAATGGCAAGGTCAGGTTTATGACGGTCCTGAAATCGGTGGTGCAGCAGAAATTTGAAGGGCCGAATATGTCATACTTTCATAAATTCACCGTCAAAGAGGTTGAAAGAATGCAAAGGAATGGATGGAGAAACACAAGCGAGAGGTTGGTATGACCATACCAATAGACTTTTTCGGCTCGGTGCCGACACCAAAGCCGCCGAAGCCATGCCAAACCGAAAACCGGGAGTTTTCCGCAATCCTCGCCAAAATCAATGAGCAAATAACCAGGTTGGACGATGCCGAATCAATCCTATCCGATATCCACAACCAACTCGAAAAAACCGGCGAGATATCAACAATGACCGCCGCGCGGCTGCGGATTTTTATGGAGGGGAAATGATTGATTTTGAGATTGACGTTGAACATTTGATAAAAGAGAGAGCGGCAAGGCACGGAGTATGTGACCGAGATATTGATGCATTATTACTCGAAATTGACGGCATGGCCGACAAGATAGGCATTGACCCAACATCCATGTATTTAATTTTGCTCGACTCGTTGAGCGGCGAGTTTGTTTGCTCTCGAGATGACATTGTCCATCAGGTTAAAGTTATGCTGACAAACAGCAACAGGCTCAAGTACTTGCCCTGCTGACGCCAAAGGAGACAAAATGTTCCAACTACGAGACAACACTACAACAACCGACCGCCGCCTCGATCTGATCCAGGAATTTGACGAAAGGCGGCTAGCGTTTCGGGTGCAGGATATTCTGCCCTCACAAGAGCCAATATCGAAGGTCTGGTACACTCCCGATTGTCTCGACCAGGGCCAGACCGGAGGATGCGCCGGGTTTGCAACGACGGCGATATTGAGGGCAGAACCGGGTATTGGTGACCGGGATAAACTCGATGCTCGGTTTGCTACCGAAAAGCTCTACTGGGAAGCACAACGTAACGACCCATTTCCAGGTGGAGAATACCCCGGCGGTGATGGCGGTCAGGGTACGACGTTGACCGCGGTCCTTAAGGTGGCCCGGGATTTGGGTTTAATAACCGGCTGGAAGAATGCCTTTACCTTGCAGGACCTCATTCTCGGTATCGGCTACTGTTCGCCCTGTTTACTCGGGACGATCTGGCGGGATGGAATGGAATATCCTGATCGAGACGGCCGGGTGCACTACAAGGGGCGGCGGCTTGGCGGACATGCCTACATTGCTCGGGGTTGCAATCTACCCCGGGGGAAGATCCTCATGCAAAACTCCTGGGGGTACGGATGGGGCCTGTCTGGGCTGTTTTGGATGTCGTTTGAGGATATGGCGTCGGCTATCTCAGATGGTTGTGAAATGGTGTTTTGTGAAAAGGTTGGGGTGTGATAGATGGGATGGCCTGAGAGCGTAGCAATATCGGTTGGAGCTTTTTGTTTGGCGTGGGTCTTGGTCACCATATTCAAAAGCTGAAGCAAAAGTCACAGAATGCCCTGTATTGAATTTTCAAGGACGCGGACATAATGTGCCGCGTCAAGTTGTGATTGAATGGTGGCGATGGTGCTTGGTTAAAAATCGGGGTTGTTTTGGATGATGGAAAGAAAATCAAAAAGCAAAAGCCCGAGCAGAATGAAAACCGCTCGGGCTTTAATTCGTATCGATTTGCAAAACTAAGGAAAATTCAAATCGATTTCCAAAACTACGCCAATAAATACGTCCTATTCCTGCCATCCCACCGCAACCGCTCGCCAAAATATTCAGACACAAAAGCCATGTCGCGGGCAGCTGTCCGGCGAACGACCCCAAACTGCCGAACAATGTCGGATGAGTTCAAGGCCTGGCCGGTTTCGAGTTGCCGCCGAATCCAGTCGATCCGGCGGGTTATTGTGTAGGGGTCGACGTGGGGTTGGTTGGTGCTCATCTGCACTCTTCCTCGTTGTCTATGTCTGCGAATTTCCAGACACCGTGCGACGGGATGACCGTCTGCGAATATCTTGCTTTCTCAAGATTTCTCTTACTGCGGGATATCTTGTACGTTTTGACATTTACAGGGCTTCCGTCAGTCGTGAATGCGCCTGCAACCTCAATCTCATTTCCCTTTTCCGGTGCGTCAAAAACTTCCCCTATCACTGCTCCGATATTGTTTATCATTGCTGCTTTCATATCATCCTCCATGCCGGATTCCGCCGGCTCGGTTGGGGTTGGGTTGTTAAAGACTGTTGACTAGTTTATCGATTGCAAAACCATCCCAAAGCAAAATTGGCCGGCTGTCGTCGTGGCCATGAGTTATTGCCTGGAATGCCGAGCAATAATCATTCCACGCCTCGCTATCTAGGGATGATAATGTATCCGCAGTTTTAAGCTGTATCACAAGGCCATTTCTCCACCTGTATGTCTCGCCGTTAATGTCGTCGCCGCCCCAGCCCTCAACCAGTAGCAACCTGCCGCACGTCGGGTGATCAACAATAATCCGATCAAAATTAAAACCATAACACCCTTCTTGTGTGTCTTTTTCGATGAGTTTTGCGCCCATACCATAACTCCTTTTTTGGGCGGGCTCTCGCCCGCCTTTGGTTTTAATCGTTAAACTGGCAAGCCTTATCCCACTGCTCATCCGTCATGGCCTTGTATTGCTCAAGGGCTGCTCTCTTGTTGGGGAGGGCTTCTTTCGGCCATGCGCTGATTCCTTCCTGAAAATAATTCTCGATCTCTTCCGGCCCGTTCTCGATTTCCTCGATTTCTTTTTCCAGGTCTTTGATGGCTTCGATTCTGTTCATGGCGGTCTCCTTGGTTTTGGTTCGGGGTTATTCCCTCTCTCTTACCTATATAGTATGTCATATTGCGGCATACGTCAAGGGTAAATATGATTTATTTTATGGTTAAATTCATTTTTTTCTTTTGTTTAATATTCTCTATGGCTTACCATTGTTTATTGACGGATGATCAACAAAAGATTGAAATGTATTACGGTTGGTGCAATAGTGGTTGATATGTGTATATGTGATCAGGTGTGGAGGTGATAGGAGGGCGCCGCATGGGCAGCCAGGAAGGATTGACAATCAAGACCACCCATCCAGACATTACAGGATGGATCGACCAGGCCCATCCGCTTGGGATTAAGCGCATGATGGCTGTGGTTAAGACTGATTCGGAATTGGCCAAGGCTCTGCATCTTGCGTTCGTTTCGCAGGATGTTGTTGTTGTGGATGATGTGGAGTTTTGGGTTCAATCGTTCTCCCTGGATTGGCCAGAGTCGAGGGTTGGTTTTATCGAGCGGTATCGTGAGCTTTAATGAGCCAATACCCACAACTCTACGGCTCGGCCAGGTGGCAGCGACTGCGAGAGGCTAAGCTGTGTAGTGATCCGCTGTGCTGGTACTGCCTACAGCTCGGCTACATCGTGGTTGCCAACGTGGTCGATCATATCAAGCCGCATCGCGGCGACCTGGATTTGTTTTTTGATTGGGACAACCTGCGGTCGAGCTGTGCACCATGCCATGACTCTGCTGCTGCGCTCAAGGATCGGCTCGGGTTCGCCCCTGGTTGCGGGTTGGATGGGCTGCCGGTGGATGGTGGGCATCACTGGAGTGATAAGGGATAACTGGGCGTTCCTTCCTTGGTTGTGTTGAGATATTAAGCACATACGGGGGTAGTCCGGATCTCTACGACTTTTCTCCTCCATGAC
>Ga0209728_1001629_pt1 | contig 13208 bp, 31 predicted proteins | sample RifGroD1_FD_183997 | JGI IMG/M metagenome (GOLD analysis project Ga0209728, IMG submission 183997) | Groundwater microbial communities from Rifle, Colorado, USA - Groundwater D1 (SPAdes) (version 2) | ecosystem: Environmental > Aquatic > Deep subsurface > Groundwater | place: Rifle, Colorado... | reverse complement strand
ATATTTATCATTACTCCTTTCTATCCTTGGGAACAGTGGTTTGAAACTATTTACTCAATAATTGTTAGATTTATATCCCACTTTATTCCTTTGATTTTATACTTGTAAGTACCAGTAGTTAAACATGATGGACATTGTGAATTTTTATTTTTACAAATATCACATATTGTTGTAGACAAATTATTCCCTCCTTTCTTCTTAACCAATCAAATGTTCTCTTTATACCAATTCAATTTCTTCTAAAGTAAAACAAGTCCCTTCAAAAACATAACTATATTTCTCTGAACTATATGTATTAAAACATCTTACATAATCTTTAACTTTTTCATCTGCTTTCTGCATATTTTTTGCTTTAGTTCTTATCATTCTTGATCCAATAGGTATATTTTGTTTATACGCAACTAATGTTGCAAAATAATTTTTCATGTTGTCTCCTTTGTTAAATATAATCAATCCATTTCTCCACCACAACAAACACATAATCCCATAGTCCCTGCACACTTATCACAAACTCTATTTGTATCAGAACTACCATTAAGAATTGGTTCTTTACAAATTCCACAATATGAAGTTGTCATAGCAGAAAACCCAAATGAATTTCTTATATAGTAGCAATATTTACATTCTATGCTTTTATTTCTGTTTTCTTTATCGGCATCTTCTTCATAATATCTAATTTTATTTCTCTTATCATGATATCCCATTATATTGGAAAGAGTTTTTCTTTTAATGTCTTTCTTTGTCCATTCAATAAATCTTTCTTCCATTTTATCCTCCTTAATATCCTATAAACCCATAATTTCGAATGATTACTTACTTACTAAATAATCTGGTGGCTCACCTTCTTGGTACACAATAGGAAATTTTTCTTTAATCTTTTGTAACATTAGTCTGTTGCTTTTTACTTCTCTACCGTAATCATTTAATTCTTCTTCGTATTCAGCATCTATTTCAAAAACAATTCTACCAAAACACCATTGTTTTTTAGCATCCTCTAAAGTATTGTCTACGAACCAACCTCCCCCTTCTATTACCCAACCAAAAGTCATGTATTTCTTCATTTTATCAATTCCTTTCTTTTACCATGATAATTCTTTTTGACTCTTTAATTGCCTTTTGATACCCATCATCATAACTTGGTAACTGCCTAATATCTTCTTTTATGTATCCTAATGCGTCTAAAATACTAATTGGGTCAATTCTCTTTCCTTTTCTAACTAAATCTAACACTTGTTTAATATAAAAATCTACAGTTTCTAAAACCTTATCTTTGTCCATTATTTACTCACCTTTCTAATTGTCCCATAAGCTAATCCTTTTAAAGCATTTAAAACAAAATCCTACTACTTCCACATTTCGGACAAGAACCATCAGAAATACCAAAATTATATCCACAATCTCTACAATGATATCCTTTTAAAGCATTACGAAAAATACCTATTAAACAAATACCTGCAATAATTAAAAATATTTCAAATATTAACATTTATTTTTATCCTCATTATATTCACAATAAATATCTGCCAGTTCACAAGCTAAATCAATTGCACCAATTTGTGGATCATCACTTTGACTAACATACTCACTACCAACATCTTTTGCAAAAGGATATTTACTTATATATCTATCTACTGCATTGAGAATTTTAACTTGTTGTTCTGTGATATAGATTTTAAATTTATCTTGTTGGATTACTTTTGTTTCTATATATGGTTCAAAATCATGAGCATTAAAATAATCTCCACCACCATTAATCTCAGTTGCTAATGTAAAACACTTTCTATCTTCATTCCATTCAGTAACATATAGATAATATTGATTTATGCTCATCGCATATTTCCACTCATTTGAATTACTTAAACCTTCATAATTTACAACTGTCTTTGAATATGGAATTACTTTTTGTCCAATTTTAACATGTTCTGTTTTCATTTTATTTTTACTCCTCCTCACTTAAATACTCTGTTACCCTATTCCTAAATTCTACAACCAACTTTTTCATATCATCATTCATTTTCCCTTCTACTTTTAAAATATACTCCTCTGAAGTTTCTTCTGTAACATCATAAACTTTCTTTAAAGCTTTTTGTAATAACTCCACATCTTCATTAGTTGAGCCATATCCATCTTCATACATATCACATTGAAGTAACGCTCCATAAAGTAGAATTTCTGTTTTTGTCATTGTTTTACCTCCCATTCTAAAACACCTATGATCACTGAAAATAACATTCCAAACATAAGTAAACAACCAATTGTAATATCACCTGTTATACAGCCTATGGAAACGAAAATGCAAAAAATTAAAGTAAGTAGAATATATGATAGTCTGTTCATATTTATTTTTCCTTTCTTATTGAGCATATAAAATTGGTAATTGAATTGAAAATATTTTATTCTGGATTTCTTGGTATTCCAATCATAGCAGGATTACCTATTACTATCTTTTTGAATGTAGTAATAATAAAGCAATATTTTTCTGTCCAAATATATAAAGGTCTTCCATTTTCACTTAATTTTACTGCAACAAATTTGTCATTAACATATTCTTCAAAATATTTTTGAGTAAATACTGTTTCCTCGTCCCATGTTAAATCTAGAATTGTGAAATCAACCCAATTAGTATTCATTTATCGAATCTCCCTTTATTTAATCATCTAAAATATCCAACTGTTTCTTATAATATTTATCACAACCCTTTTCACTAGGCATTTTCTTATTCCGATCGCATAATAGAACTCTTAAAACTGGTCTATCACATTCAACAAATTCTTTAAATTCAATAGGATAACCTTCCTTTAAATAACCATAATATTTCTGACCAACTTCAAAAAATTTACCTTCTTTAATATCATTAATAATTCTTATGGCAATACCTTGTGACGAATTCATATCAAGGGGCAAGGTAATCTGTAGGTCTGGATGATCATAATTTTCTTGTAATCCATGAGTATGAAAGTTATTGTGATATTTGTCAAGTGTTACATAATGTGATGCCCATCCATAATCCTTAATTAAGTCTTCAAAGTGTTGTTGCATTTTTAAGAATCGTTCACGTTGGTTCATTTATTAATCCTTCTTTCTTATTAAAATTTATTTGCATTTTTCGATACAAGTAAAAATTAATTCTCTAAGTTTTTCAAATTCCTCTCCAGTTAATGGATTGTAAGCATATTCATCATAATATCTATCTCCATAATATTTTTTCATTTCTGCCTCTATAATCAAATTATTTTTGTCTGCCATTTTTAATCTTCCTTTCCATCAACTTAATAATTACCTCTATTTCTTCATTTTCATGAAGGATATCAATTCCTAGAGATTCTAAATAGTTATCTATACCAGTTAGGAAATCTGCATCTATAATTTTACCATCTTTATCTTCTACATACTAATAAGCATTTTCATCATTCTTTACAATACCTTTAAAGTTTATTGTTAACATATTTTATTAACTACATCCTTTCTTAAATACTATGAATTTGTTTTAATCTATAATTTAAAAGAATAATATCTGTCTTTACATCTTTCTTTTTCTCGTTCCTCTTGTCTTTTTCTATATTCTGCCGATAATTGAGTATATCTATCCCAGACTATTTTATATTCATCTTTATAAATTTTCGGTATATTATTTTCGTCAATATATCTCTCAAATTGACTAGGTTTCAATCTGCCGGAAGGTAAAATATTAAATATCTTTTCACTATTTATTTTTAATTCATGACAAATTTCATTAATTATATGACTTAGAACATTAAGATTGTCGTTTGGATTTTCTATCATTTGCTCATGTATCCATACACAGTTTTTATGTATTGCCTTATATATGTGTAATAAACACAAACCATTTGGACTTAAAGATGTATTATTTGGTTCATGTATCCATTTACACATATATTCTTGTTTGAACTTTTCTATATTATCCAATTTTATCAGTCCTTTCTAAATGCCTTCGAAATCTATATTTTAATGGGAAGTCCAACCTCGCAAACCCTACTGTAGCAAGGGTTTCAAAAATTGAACTTTGTAAATTTACCTATTTTAAGAATTTTTACTATAAATGACACACTAAAATTTCAATATCAGTATCTTTAAAAACAAATTCTATATTATTCCTAACTAATCCCCACTGTAATCTGTCTAAACCACATCCTAACTTGGGAATAGCAATAAATTTAATATCGTTCTCTATTGCTAAATCCATCATCATATATAACGCACGTTCAAGAGACAAATAAGTAGGTTTATTCCAATACTTTGCTTTAGTAATTAAATTAAAAACTTTACCAATTTGAATACACATTGGATACTCAGGACTACATTGAAGTAGTTTGTTTCTAAGTTTAAATTTCTTCTGAAATTCTACTGCTATACCTGCACCCATAGCACAATCCTCTGAGATACAATGAGCAAGATAGTATTTATCGTCTACTTCAAATAAATTGCGTTTTTCTTCTTTTAGTATCATACTACTCTTCCTATCATTTCATTAAATTGTATTTCTGAAATAATTGGTATCCCTAAATCTTGCGCTTTTTTATTTTTGCCAGTTGTTGAAGTAATGTCATTATTTAGAAGATAAGAAGTGTTTTTGCTTACTGAACCCGATAAGATACCACCAAGAGAAGTTATTAATTCTCCTACTTCATCTCTATTTTTGAATGTGGTAACTTTACCTGTGACAACGAATGTTTTACCTTCAAGACTATTCATACCTGTTTCCTCTTTCTTTTCTTCTTTTTTAATCTCAATCCAATTTAATAGATTCATAACTTCTAAACAATTAGCATCATCGTTAAAATAATCATAAACATTTTCTGCTGTAATTTGTCCAAAATCTTCAATTTTAAGTAACTCATTTATGTTTGCATTCATGATTTTAATAATATCATTATTAAAATGTTTGCATAAATTCTTTGACCCTCCTTTCCCAATTTGAGGAATGCCAATTCCATAAATTAATTTGTGCAATTCTGTCTTCTTAGATTTTTCTATTGCCTTTTCAAGTCTGTCATAAGATTTCTTACCGAATCCATCCATATTAATAATTAGATTCTTAAAATTTTCTAATGAATAAATATCTGAAAAATTTCTCAACCAATCATTACTAATGAATTTTTCCAAAGTTGCTTCAGACAAATTTTCAATATCTAAAGCATTTTTACTACACAGATGGACAAAACGATTAACTAACTTTGATGAACAATCTTCATTGTCACAGAACAAAAAGTTCGAAATTTTTGGTGCTCTAATTGCAATATCACCACCGCATGAAGGACATTTCATATCTATTTTATAAGTTCCAGAACGTGTCAAGTTCTCTTCGATTTGAGGAATTATGGAATTTGCTCTATAAACAGTTACAACATCCCCCACACCCAATTCTAAAGCTTTAAAAATATCATAATTATGAAGACTTGCTCTTGATATTTTTGCACCATCACAATCCACTTCATCAAATAACCCTGTGATTGAAACAATTCCTGTTCTTGTTGTATTTAATTCTACGCATCTAAAAATCGTATTATAAGAATCATCATTATGCTTTATCGCAAACAGTGCCTTACTGTGATGGCCCGTAACCCCTTGTGCCTTACCATAAGCAAGATCATCAAATTCAACTATTAATCCATCTGTAAGAAATGGTAATAACTCTATTTTTGTTTTGTAGAAATCTACCGCATTTACAATCTCTTCTTTAGTGATCAACATATGCTCTACTACTGTAAATCCTAATGCTTTTAAAAACATAAAGTGATTTATCTTATGTGCAAACCACTCATCACATTTAACAATTCCAAAAGCAATGAAGACTAAATTTCTCTTCTTGGTAATTGTAGCATCTAATTGTCTGACCGATCCTGCTGCTAAGTTTCTAGGACTGGAATATGCGTCCTCTCCTTTAGCAATCAATTCTTCATTAATTCTCTCAAATTCTTTAAAAGTAACCAATCCTTCGCCACGAATTTCAAGATACCCAGTATAATCAATTGTGAGTGGAACATTTGAAAATGTTTTTACAGTGTGAGTTACGTCTTCTCCTTCATCTCCACCACCTCTAGTTATTGCTTGTTGTAGTTTCCCCTCATTATATCGAAGAACTAATGTCAAACCATCTAATTTCCAAGATAATACACAATCTTGATTACCCATAAATTTAATTACATCATTAATATCTTTTGATTTTTCAGCAGATAACATTGGTTCTGTATGTTGTACTTTTTTTAATGAATCAATTACTCTTCCCTGTACTTTTTGTGTTGGCGATGAGGATAATATGTAGTTTGTTTTCAATTCTAAGGCCGTTAACTCATCGTACAAGGTATCATATTGTTTATCTGTTAGTGTTGGGTTATCTTTGACATAATAAGCTTCACAGGCCGTATTTAATTCTTTAACAAGTTCTTTGATTCTGTTTATCTTTTCCATTTGTTTGTTCCTTCTTTCTTAAATTTATATATCTTTTATACTACATTAATAATAACATAAGAGAGATATGTTTGTCAAATAATTTTATTTATTGATTTAAAATTAATCCTTTACAATCTTCTTACTTAAACATTTCCTACCATCCCTAAATCCCATCACAAATCCTAATTTCCTTAACCCATGTTCATATGCGTCTCTTCTTCTATTATCTGTCCAATAAACACTAATAAAATCTCCATCTTTACAATAAACTGATTTCTCAAATTCAATAATCTGATTCTTGCCCCATAGTAATCCTTCTAATCCACATTTTCCAGTTTCATGGTCAGTTAATATATCCTTCTCACCTAATATTAATTGTCTAAGATGTTTCTTTTTATTTGCAATTACTAATAAGATTACATAGTCATTAGATTTACTTAGTTCATGTTTCCAAAAATAGATTCCTATGGTTTGATTATTTTTAAGTTTATGTGTTTTGTAATATCCGTAAGTATGATAATCACCATCGAATTTTATTCTTTCAAAGTCATTCATATAATCTCCTTTCTTATGGTAATTCCAATTCTACTAAATACCCATCACTATTTTTATACTTATTGTACACTAATTGCAGATCATCGTTGGCGTTCAAAATATTATACAATTTCCAACTATCTAATTCTACTTCTAGATTTTCATATTTAACCGTAACATAATAATGAGTAGATTTAGTTCCTGCATTCCACCTGCTGTCTTTGCTTATCACTTGAGTCATTACCATCTTTTGCTCGATTACATCACCTTTATAAGATCCGCATCCAGTCAGTAGAAAAACTGTAATTAATGAAGCACATATTAATTTTTTCATGTATTCTCCTTTCCTTCACTTCCCATAAGTTCACAAATTCATCCTAGTTGACAACCTTATCAATTTCTAAATATTCTCCCTTTGTTTCTAAAGCATATTCTAATTTCTTTTCTAATTCTGTGCAATATTGGACATTATCTAAATATAATGTTAACAATTGATTAACTTCGTAGGGAGTAGCCCATCCAACTCTTTCTACATTTTCTTTAATTTTAAATATGTAATTACTAACTTTTTCTAGATGATCGCTCATACTTATAATTTCCTCCCTTATTCGATCAAACTTCTCTTTTAATTATTTACTCATAGTCACAGGTACAAATCTATATTCTTGCTTATATAAAAGTTGCGTGACTTCATCCAATTCTTCTACAAACACTACAAATGGCCTTACATAACATTCATAATCACCATATAAAGCATGATATACAACCATTAACTCATTTGTTTCTGTGTGTTCTGCTATATCTATAACATAATAATAGTTGCCTTTATAATGTCTATAAACCATATTAGTCTCAAATTCTTCTATACTAATCATTTATCCATCAATCCCTTCAACATTATAATTACCATATTCCATACTTTCATCTGATAAACATTTCTTGCTAATCGGATAACCTAATTCCTTTAATAAATGAATCCAATCTTCATTAGAAATTCTATGCCCTTCTCGTATAAAATCTTCGCCTAGATTTACTTGCAATACCTCCCAATCTCCAGATTCACAAGTAATCAATTCAATTAATGGTTTTATCATCTTATTCTTCCTTTCTTTATTCCTGAATATTTCTCACTACAAACTCCATTATGAGTGCCACAAATAATTCTTTTTATTTGTTCAATAGATTCATACGGCAATTCTCTTACTCCTTCAATTTCCATTAGTCTCTCCATTAATTTACATGTCATAATATAATTCCTTTCATTTATGGCGTAAAATTAAATATATTACGCTACCTATATAATCTCTTTTTCTCATTCGCATATTGATTTAATTCCTTTAAATTAATTTTTTCATTTCGGTTATTTACTAATCCTTAAATTGTACATAATATCAATGCTATCTTTAATTGTTAAACCGTATTCTTTTGCATACTTTCTAATCTTATCTTCATTCTTTTCCATAAACTCAAAAACTTCAGATTCATCCTCAAACCAATATAAATTATCGTACCAATCGTCAGGATCTAATTCAATTCCTCTTTTACCTGCTTTCATTTATATTTCTCCTTCTTTATTATTTGCATGAAAAACAATTATCTTATCCATAATACAATTATATTCTCTCAATTGTTTTTCCATTTGCAATATCTTATCTGGTAAAGGACATTCTGGATTTTCACCAAAGATAAATGTTTCAAGTACATGACAAAATCCAGTATTTCCTGACATATATGGCATTCTACAATTTTCTCTAATACATTTCATTTTTATATCACTCCTTATGTATAATTATTGATTATCTGGATATGCTACTATTTAACCAAATTTCATTGCTTCGTCCTACACTTACCTCACTTGCTCTCCCTTGTGAGGTCTTTTTATTCCATTACAATGCTTAATTTCTCCTTCTCTTCATATTACTTAATTCTTGCTAAAATATCTTCAGGGAAATATCCTTCTGTTCTAAAACAATTTCCTAGCATATCTTTGGCACATATACCATCATAATTTTTACAAACAACTATATATTCACATTCATCATGGATATATTCGCAATAATTTTCTTCCACATCATCAGATAAATTAATATCATAATCTCTTTCTATTGCTTCATAACATTCTTTATCTGGCTTAAAATTAAGAGGTTCTTCCCCTTTACAATTTTCTTCACACCACGTATAACAAGATGAATTATTATCTAATTTATATGTTGCTTTACACGTTCTACATTTACAATCAAGACAATTCTCACTTAAATTTTTTAATTCCATTTTATATACATCTCCCTCTATTTTTATTACCCGTATAACCATTTGGATTTTTCTTAATCCAACGATACGCAATAAATACATTTACTGAAATAATAATTAATACTGCAAACATAATTTATCCCTCTTTCTCTTAAATAACATTAAACATTACTTGTTTATATCCTAAATCTAAGACCAAGCCCTCTACTACATCTTGCAAATTAACCATAGCATCATTAAATAATTTATTATCTTTTCCAATTGCATTTACAACATTTTGCTGTGCTTGGGCAGATAATATTTGAGTGTCAGATGGACTAAATTGATCGAATAGAAACATTGTATCGCCATCAATAATTTTAGAGTTCTGCATATTTTGTTCAATATAAATGAGTTGGATTCGATTCTTTGGGATGTTTATGTATGCCACGCCATTTTCAATTTTAGATACTTTTATGTATTCAAGACTATTGATTCCAATTCCAAAATTATACTCAAAATCTAATGTAATTTCTCTTAATGTGAATTTGTCAAAGAATTTATCTTTATTAGTTATTACACTAAAATATTTATATTTGCCTTTTAATGATGTGATTTCACCTACCTTTTTTAATTCATTTTGGATTATAGTTGGATCTTGCATCTTTTTTAATTCTGCTGTTCTATTTTGTTCTTTGGTAAAATCTCTTAGTTGTACTTGTTCAGTTAGTGTAACTTTTGGTACAGATAAATTGTGATATTTCATATAGATATTTGCTGTAAATAAAACTCCTACAACTAAGAGGATAGTGAATTTCTTCATTCAATTATCCTCCTTTAAATATTAAATACTTTCTTTAATCCACTCTAACCACTTTTCATCCTCTGGAAAGAACACGTCTCTATTGCCTGATTTATTTAAATTATAAATCAATTGTCCTAATCTTAAATCAGGATATTGTTTCCAACATTCACGTAATGCTTCAATAATTTCATCAATTCTGTTTACATCTCTCATCACTTAATCTCCTTTCTCATTTCTATAATTTCCAATCAGAAATTTTATCTCTAACCATATCTTGTAATTTTACATAAACCATATTATGAACTGCTCCATTATCTAAAAGTTGATAACTTACACTTTCTGCAATTGCTTCAGGTAACAGTTTTCCTTATAGATATTTTCACCTCTAACCTCGCCCTGCTCAATAAAATAATTTCCATTGTCATGAGCAAATAATTGACTATATCCCTTATTTTTAATGTTGTTACGTCAAATAATATATCTTCTTTATTTTTCATATGATCCTCCATCTTTTTAAGATAAGCCTCCAATTTGATTACCTTATCATTACTTCTTTATCAACACCGTTAAAATATCCAACAATTATACTTGTTACATCGTATCCTTGAGTATCATTTAAGTCTGCAAAAGTAATATTTAAATTTCCATATTCGCTTAAAACTTCTTGTAATCTTTCAATTAATTTTGAAATAACCATGAAATCAAACATCCCTCCTTACCAAACTTTAACCTAGCAAATCAACCAATACCACCTTATGTTCTAAAATAAAATATAATATGTCTTGATAATACACATCTTCTGGACAATTTTCGCTCACAAATTTAAGCAATTCTTTATCAATATCTTCAATTATTTCATATTCACCTTTATAAACTTTTACAGATCAATTTTTATCGCCAAAATCTACTCCAATAGAACCATCATCATATACTCTATCGTTTTCGACTGCATAAATCTTCCCAATATATTTACTAATATCTGAGGTATTACTACTAGATGGAGCATTCGCGATAATTTTTACTTTCATTATTTTTTCTCCTTTATTATTATATTAAATGATCGTTATGCTTTATATTATGCTACTTTACCAATTTAAAAGGGTTGGTATGTAATGGTTTGCGATCTTCTAGAGCATCAGAAATTTCTTCATTGTATTCTTCATACTCTTCGTAAGATTCATTATCTTGATTCAAATTATCAGAACTATAATAATCTTTCCACGGATTTTCATCGCAATTCCATACATTTGTTTCTTGCCATTGTTTAAATAACTTTTGATGTAAAGTATGATCCAAATCAAATGAAGAGGTATAATTAGGATTGCTTTTGAAATTAGTGGGGACTATTGCAAATCCTTTTATCATCTTTAAAATACATTTATCGCACATTTCAAATTTGCAATCGCCATATTCTCCAAGCGGTGTATTCACTGATTGTATTTTATCATCATGAGAAGAGAATACTTCTCCGCATTTATTGCATAGAACCCCTTTTAGTTCACTTACAACAACAATTGTTTCAACATTTTCAAATATTCTCATATTACACCCTTCTTTCATTATATTATTACTTATTAAATAATACGTATGAACTTTTTAATTTGAGAGGGTCTTAGTAGTTAGCCTTCTTATTATGTATTTAAAAATTATTTGGACTTCCTAGTGCGAAATTATCTTTATTTAACTTCATGCTATTATCATAACTATATTCCTTTTGATACTTTTCTTCTGCTTTTTTCCTTGCTTTTACAGCGTCATCAAAATTATTAAAATTCCCTAAATGTATACTTTTACTATCAGCTCGTATTTGGGCCACCCAACACATATCCCTTTTGTGCCAATGTACTCCCTTTACTCCTGAAGTATTATTAATTTGCAGAACCCTATTCATTTGATTTTTACTATCACTAACCAATCTCAACTGACTTTTTCTATTATCATTTTCATTGTGGAAAATATGATCTACATCTTCATTGTCATTGGCATTCATTACTAATCTATGCATTTGCGTTTGTATTCCATTTCCATTTAGATGACTTGTATATACATAACCATCATATAAACGCCAACACGAATTTTTGATTAAATCATAATCCTCTAAATCAAAATAAAATTCTTCTCCTTTTAATGTATATCCTATCCCACAATAGCCAGTTGTATCATATATATTATATTTCCTCTTTCTTATTTTATTTAATGCCCCTGTTACTTCTTTCCTTATACATCCACAACTTTTTGTAATTCCTTTCTTTAAACGATTTGTCGATATTGATTTTTTTACCAATTCATTATTACAACTACATTTACACCACCAATACCATTGTCCCTTTCTTGTATAATCTCTATTTATTACTGTAAGTCTTTCAAAAACCATACCAGTTAAATCTATAAGTTTTGTACCCATTTAAATCCTCCTAATTATTAATAATTTTATGTAATCTTTAGTGGAATGCTCCTTCTTCCATTCTATGAGAATAAATTATATTTCCTCTGTCATCATCTTCAATAAATTTAATTCCTCGCCTATGTCTGCTTGCTTCTAATTCTTTAGTAATCCTAATTTTATCCTTGTTATTTTTATAAGGGATTGCGTTCCAGACATCATTAATATAAACCTCTTTCACTGGTCTTCTAATCATAAACTTAATACACTCCTTTTATAATAATTTTTATTTTTTACTTTATAAACTATGTGGATTTATTAAATTTGTTACAGAATATTAGGCAATTTAATCCTTAATTATTTCAACATATGCAGTTGTAACTCCGAAATCTTTAATCTTATTTTTTGACCAAATATTATCTCCAACAAATAAATCAATCCTTTGATTTATTATTAAACCACCTTTATCCAAAGCAGTATAAATATTATCATATCTCTTATACTTGTCTTCTTTAAATGTGAGCCTTACTTTATTTCCTAAAGGGATAATACTAGGGTCAACAGAAATAACCCTAGCAGAATCAATTGTGTGTCCTCTCAAGTCAAATCCTGAAGCAGTAATACCATATCCTTCTGTTCCTCTTGACTTTTGGCAACTATTAAATGAAAGGTCATAGGCTGTTATAGTGAATTCCATTGGTTCTGGTTTTTCATCAGTCTTAACCACTATGTATTGCTTTCTTATTTCTTTTAAGACATTGGCATCACTCCTCACATAATTAATATGTTTAGTATTTCTTATATCTTTATTTACAACATGATTTCCATTTGTGCTTCCATAGAGAA
>Ga0209728_1001627_pt1 | contig 13214 bp, 20 predicted proteins | sample RifGroD1_FD_183997 | JGI IMG/M metagenome (GOLD analysis project Ga0209728, IMG submission 183997) | Groundwater microbial communities from Rifle, Colorado, USA - Groundwater D1 (SPAdes) (version 2) | ecosystem: Environmental > Aquatic > Deep subsurface > Groundwater | place: Rifle, Colorado... | reverse complement strand
AATTAAAGGATTTATCAGATAGTAAATTGTATACATCAGAAGAATTAAATAATATGAATTACATAAGTTTTATTAGTGAAATATATAATCATTTTAGATCAATAGAAAGAGAACAATTATATGAATTTCAATCTAATTTAGAACATCATTTTGAGGAAGATGTAAGTTTTCATTATAGATTATGTGCTATGAGACCATTTGGAGGTGATGCTGGATATAAATACGGAGGTGGTTCTGGAACATTTTCAATGAGAATATTTTTAACTCAAAGAAAATTACTATTACAACAATTGTCTAATCTTTTTATTTTACCTGATATTTATGAGAAAATAGGAAGAAATTTTATTATAAATGAACATCCATTTGGTTTAAATAATATTTCTACTGTTATAAAACATATCAAAAATACTGTATATAAAAATATTATAGGTAAACTAATTGATGAAAAATACTATGATATTGAACAAAGACGGATAACTCTTGAGGGCTTGAAAGAATCTGTAATTTTAAATATTAAAGCAAATAATTATGAATTGGAGGATTTTAAAATAATTATTGAAAAAGATTATGGTGATTTATATTTTACAATAAATGATCAATATTTAGGCAGTATTATAAAACTTGTACAAAGGAAAGAAGTTAAAATAGAATATTATTTAGATATAAATGAAGAAGAATAAAAATCCCAAGAAAGGATTAGCTTATAGGAAGTAAAATTGGTAAAATAAGAAAGGATTAAATATTATGAAATATAAAATTGGTCAAATGGTATCTGTTCCAAGATATGATGTTAAATGGGGAGAGATAACGGGAATACATTTATACAACAAAGAAAAAGGTGATTCAGTAAATTCTATTGATTATGATATTAGTTTTTACTCAGATGGGTGTTGGTTTAGAGAAACATATAGTGAAGAACATATTGAATAATAATTATTAATTGGCATGAATTTTAACTTTTAATTGTTTTAAGAAAGGAATTGATTTAATTTGAGTAACGTAGAAGATATTAAAGAAAGAATATGTAGTGCATTAGATTTACTTAATAGAGAGACAGCATTGCAAATAATTAGCGAGATATTAGATGATTATAGTTTGTATACTGCTAGTAAAATTGTTAAAAGTGATAAAGATGTTGATTTGAATAAATTATTATTTGAAGAAAGTTTTTATTCAGAGGGCAATGAAGAAGCAGGTTTTATTAAATTAACAACACTTCTTAATGCTGTTGAAGAAGTAGTAAATTGTGACGATTACATAGATGGGGATATTACATTTGAATATTTTGTTAGGCCAGAAACAGACGAAGAAAATGAAGAGAATGGTCATCCAACAGGGGTAGAATGGTGGACTCAGAATGAAAATGTAAATATAAATGATTTATATATTCAGTTTAAAGGGAATTAATTTCCCAGAAAATTATGGTTTTATTCTAAATAAAGAAAGGAAAATAAAAATGAATGAAAATACTGATAATCTTAAAGCAGAAATTAATCAATTAACAAAAGAGATGAATAATTTATATAAAATACAAAGATATAAAATCAATTTATCTCAAGAATTATGTTCACATAATAATATTGAATTAGATGAAGGTTATCAATGTTATGATGACGGAGAATTTATAGGATATTATCCAAAATTAAAATGTAAAGATTGTGGATTAGTTGGGCATAGAAATCATCCGTATATGGGAAGACTTAATGACGATAAAGCAAAAGAAGAATATAAAAAATGCAAAGATAATTATAGATTATTATATGATATTGCAATAAAACAAGAAAAATTCAATTACTATTTTCAATACAAAAGGTTTATACCTTTGAAATAATCAAATGAAATAAAAAGAACAGTTCATACTATAAGAAAGGAGATTAAAACATGTGGTGTAGATATAGATTTAGAACAAAGTCAGTTGAAGATTATAGACCTTTAGTATTTAATCCGAAATATCCTTGGTGGTGTTCTGGTTATGGTGATGAATGTGCAATTATTGTCGCTTATCTACCAACAACAGAACCTCTTTATACTTATTGGGATGACGCTTATGATATTGATATGGAAGTGGTTAGTAAAATTGAATTCTCAAGTCGTTTCCCAAAACCAGATTATTTCGAGGAGTAATTAAAATTGCATTTTTATAGGTGAATAGTAAATTCTTAAAAAGGAGATATATTATATGGCACTTGATAGATATGGTAATTCAAAAGGTATGTCGGATGCACTTGATGATGATTTAATTGATATGTTGCATGAAATGGGTTCTAAGTCATTAAGGGAAAAGAAAGAAATAAGAAGAATAGAACGAACTAAAAAACATCCTCAAAAGGCTATTGATAAAATTACTACTTCTGAGTTTATGGACGCTGTAAAAACTGAAATTACTAGTGAAATTACTACTAGTCGAAAAGTAGATTGGATTTTAAAAGATGTCGATGAAGATGTTAATTGGATTATTCAAAGATTCGGAGTAAAAGATTTCCGATCTATTCAAGGTAAGGTGTATTATAAAATAGATAAAGATCACCAATACCCTATTTTCAAAACTAATTTTGAATCGAAAGTTGACCATTTTCGAGAATGGTATTATGAAAAACCAGTGCTAATAGCATGTATCCCTACAGAAATGAAAATTAGCGAATGGAGAATGCATGTTATTCATCTTATTTATGGGTGTAAGTTGACATTTATTAGTGAAAAGGTAGAGCAAACCAAAAAGAAATTAAAAAGTCTTCATGAACAGGAAAAAATATTAAGAAGCGAATTAGACGCATTGACAATAGTAAATTGAAATATTTTGAAAGTAAATAAATGATACAATTGTTGGGATATAGAAAGGAGATTTAAAATGCCTGAAATTAAAAGAATTGATATTAAAGAGTTTAGAGAAAAAGGATATTTGCAGGAATTAAATAGACAATTTCTTCATCTATTAGGAATGGCATTAGAAGTTGTTATTGATGATGACGGAACTGAAAAACTAGGTGGAATTTGGGATTATAGAGATGATCCAGAAGGTATGCTTTATGCAGAAGAAGTCCTTAAACTTGATAGATTTAAAGAAAATGTAAATAGGGTAGTGAGTGAATTATCAGTAAAAGCGCAGTACAGAAAAAATAAATACGGATATGTAATTCAGGAAATAAATTGAATATTTTAAGGGAAATAAGAAAGGAAGTTAAGATAATTGGCAAAACAAGATAAAATGAAACAACATATAGACTCAAATCAAATAAAAGAATTGAGCCCAGAAAAATTTAGAAAGTTATGTAGATTGGTTGGAACAGAGTATTATTGCACTGACTCAGATGAACAAATAAAATATACTTTCCAAAATGAAAGTCTTACAATGTATATTTCTATACTTGAGAAAACCAATATAGGCAAAATGATTGAAATATTACTTGGAGATGGTTGTAATTGTATAGATTGTACCCAAAGAATGTGGGATGATAAAATAAGACATATATTTTACGGTATGCCAACATGTGATGCACTATGGAAAGCAGTAAAACGAGAATTGTAATCCAGCCAAATCTGACTTTTAATTGGTTAGGAGGAAAATATGTTAACTTCATGTAAAGAAAATCAATACCTTGTATTTTATTTTGATGATGGTAAAAATGTAAAATATAATTTATCAACAGGAGAAACGATTGGCAAGCTTGGTAAACCTGTAAAAGATATTCGCACACAACTTAGGGGTTATGATTTGTTGCAAGTCATAAAGTCATTTCAAGATCAAAACTACAGCAACTTTTTAAATTTTTTAGATAGAAATTTTATTAATAAATCACGTGCGGAAAAATATTATTATAATAGTGGCAGGGTAGACCGTATTACAAATGTAGGAAGTTTCTTATCTAAAATTGAGAATTATAAATATCTAGAACAATATTTTGCTTGTGGTTTAAGAAAGATTGAACCTAAAATAAGATATAAATTAACTGAAATACCTAAAAATCTGATTAAAATATGTAAGACACATGGTATTGAATTAAGTAACAATTTAGTTGATTCCTATAAACTAAATCCAGATTTATTTTCTAATTTACTAAATTATGAATTTACAACTGTAAGTAAAATGAATATCCAAGATATATTGTATTCAAATGAATATGGCAAAAATAAATTCGATCAATTAATAAAGACACACAATTACAAACCAACATCATTACTACAATATATAGATAACTTGATGACATTTGAAGCTCTAGATAACTTCCATTCGGTAGTTAGCGAATTGTTAGATTATTGTACTATGATGAGTAAAATAAGTCCAAAATATGAGAAGTATCCGAAGAATTTTTTAACAACTCATAAGATTGCTACGCGAAATTATACTCGTTTAATACAACAGTTTGTTGAAGAAGATTTCAAAAAAGTTATTGATATAAAATTAGAGCATACATACGACAAGTTTAAAATTATTTATCCAAAGACTACACAGGATATTAAGGATGAAGCTGTGCAACAAAATCATTGTGTAGCAAGTTATATACAAAATGTTATTGACGGTAAAACGCATATTTTATTCTTAAGAAATAAAGATGATATTGAAAGGAGTTTGGTTACATTAGAAATTAAAAACTATAAAGTTGTTCAAGCTAGAGGAAAATTTAATAGAGAAGTAAGTAAAGAGGAACAGGTTATAATTAATAAGTATAATGAAAAACTAAATAAAATTTTTAATAAAAGAAAAGAGGAAATCGCATGTTAAATTCGAATTATGTTGGGAATAAAGTTAAAATAATTAATTTTGACAATTGGACAAGTAACAAAGTTTATAAATATAAGGAATGTTATATTGGAAAAACAGGGACAATTAAATCTGATTGGGGAAGTGGTAATAGATTTAGTTTACAGTATGAAGATTTAAATCTTCAAGAATTAGATTATGAGAATGGTAAATTACTTTTTAGAATTGAAAATCTCGAATTCATATCTAATAATAAAGAAGAGAAAGAAGGAAATAAAATGAGTGTAAATGTAAACAAAATTGAAGTAGGTATGAAAGTAAAACAAATCAAGGAATTGCCAAGATTTAATTATATTGGTACAGAATTTGAAGTAACAGAAATTGTTGATTCGGTTGTAATGTGTGGAAATGGAATGATGGGGTTTGGACTTTCTGAAAGTGATTTCTTTACATATTTTGAAATAATTAAACCAGTAGTAAAAGAAGAAATTGAATTTATGACGATTGAAATTGTCGATGGGATCAAGACTACTAGAAAAGGATTATTGACGCTTGTAGAGCTTCCTGATGGCAGTCGTGGTGCATCTAGACCATTACCTCAAGATGAATATGATGCTCAAAGAGGATATGATATCGCATTTATGAAAGCAGATATTAGAGCTGATGAAAAAGTAATTAAGATTAAGAAAAGAAAATTAGAAGAGTTAAGGAAGTTTTAAGTAAATATGATATTGTGCTTTCTAGAAACCACTTTTAGAAAGCACAATATGACATCAAACGAATCTTTCAAGGGATTAGGAGAGGAGGAATAATTATGGATATAAAACCATGTCCAAAATGTAGTAGTGAAGAAGTAAGTATTGAAGGAAATGGATTTTGTGCTTCTACTACATGTGAAGATTGTGAATATACTCGCGGAGGGTTCTCAGGCAGAGAAATGTTAATACATATTTGGAATAATGATAAAATAAAAAATAACTATCTAATTGAAAGAAAGAAGGTAAATAAAATGGATTTACAATCTAAGACTTTATTTAAATCAAACCTTGCTATTTTATTAACAATGGAAACTTTGGAGTATGAAAATAAGAATTATTTGTCTGGAGATGATAAAAGTAGATCAATCTCAAAAGTAAAACTTATTAACCAAATGATAGATGAATTAAACGAAAATGTTAAGTATGATAAAGGACTAAATTCACAGGGTGAAAGAGGCAATATAATGTTAAAATATAAAATTAAATCATACTGCCCTTACTGCGAAACAGAAGGTGAAAAAGAATATTCACTTCCGTTAAACAATGATGATATTGAATGTGTTAGTTGTGGAGGTTTTACAGAACAAAAAATTATTAGCATCAAAGAAGTAAATTATTGCGATTGTAGTAAGTGTACTGGTCTACCCTCAATAGAAGATTATTATAAAGATGAAGAGCAAGTGAAAAAGAATTTCAAACTATAATCTAAAGAAAGAAGGAATATAAAAAAATGAGTATTTGGATATTAATCGTTTCACTTATATGTTTATATTTTTCTATTATATCAATGAAGAATTGGTTTAAATCAAATAATAAATTACAAGAAGAATTCATAAAGTCATATAATAAGATAAAAGAAGAGTCTAGTGAAGAAGTTTATAATTGGACGATTATATTATTTTCTATATTTTATACTGGATTATGGATCAACTTTTACGTTGTCGCATTCAATGCGTTTAATTCAGAGTGGCTAGTGCTAAGTCTTGTTGCTGTATTCTATTTGTTACAATCCATTTATAATTTCTTTAAGGGTTTAATAATGTTTGCCAAAAAAGAAGTAAAATCAAGTGTAGTAAATAAAGTATTAAACACAATTGAATTACTTTATGTGGTTTACTTTATTTATTATTATGTTTTTCATTGGAGTGTAGTATTAAGATAAATCCAAAGAAAGAGGAGTTTTAACGTATGGACAAAGAACTTAACCAAAAAATAAATGATTATTTACATAGTCTTTGGGAAGATATGATGGATGATAGACGAGAATTACCAAAAAGATTTTATTCAATTTTACATGCCTTAGAACATCTTGATTTAATTAATTCGGAACATCGAGAATTATGGTTATACCGTATTCAAAAGTGTCCTGATACAGATCATATTGGTGGTAGATTATGGTGTGCCTATTGTGGTGATATCAAAAGAACATGTTGGGAATGTATGCAACGTAATGGAGAAGAGTGTGGTATTGATGGTCATGAAGTTTGTCCAGAAACCGAAACGTGTGGTAATTTTGAATATTCATAAACGTAGTTGATTTGCTTAAACAATATTCTAATGAAGAAATTACCAAAGATGAAGTTATTTATAAAATTAAAGAAAGCTTAGACTAAAGGATGTGATATAATATTTATGGCATACATATACAACGAAGATATAATAGAAACAAAACAAGATGCAATAAATCAACTTAAAGAAATTGAAGCATATCGCAACCTAGAAGGTTTATCATTTGATTTTGGTAATGGATTAATTCAAAATGATTTGTCTTATGGAACAGAAGAAGCATATTGGGAAATGGATATTCAAGATTTAGAAGATTTAATTGAATACTGGGACTATGATATTAAATCTCAATCAAAAAAGAAACATAGACAAAGACTAAACAAACACATTAGAAAAATGATTGGTAAAAGAAAACTAATCAAATTATCTAAAACTTCAAGTTGGACTGTATACTATAATGAAGAAGAAAACAGATATATCAGATGCTATTACAGTGGTAGAAAAGGTTTTGCAAAATGGTGTTCTAAGCGAGCAGTAAGAAATAGAAATGATTTTTCATTAAAGGGTGCAGGTTATAGAAAATGTTTTGATTATTGGGATACTGTATTTTAGGATAAATCGGAATTTTCATCATATAGAAAGGAGAAATAATATGTTTGAAAAAATAGTTAATATCTGGATGAGAACATTAGGAATATTTTATGTTATAGATGCAATTATAATATTTTTAGGATATTTTACTCCTACTGCATTTAGTAATGGTGTTGTACGTTTAGCGATAGCATTAATTTTGTTATTTGGCACTTATTCGAAATCTACTAAAAATATAGCTTGAATTCCAAATATGATAGGAAACAGAAAGGAAATAATAATGGATAAAGAATGTATGCCGCTATATGTAATCTATTATCATAATCAGATATCTGGAAAGTTTGAACCTTATCAAATTGTATGTGGAATTACATCTTTTTATATGGATATAAAAGACGCTAAAAAACAATTAAAAAGAATAACTAATTATCCAGAGAATTATGAAATAGTGGAATACGTAAAGAAATAATCATTGCAATTCTACAGTAAATGAGATATAATTATTATTGTAGAATTACAAATTAGAAATGAGATGATACATATATGGGAAGTTCACTTGCAGGTGATTCAAAATTAAACTTTTTCCCAACGGAAACTTGGGAGACATATCGTTTATTAGGTCTACTGGGGAGAATTGATATTGATTATACTAAAAAAGGTTATCTGAAAGAATATGTTTTACCAAAGGAAGAATATGTTAAAATAGCTACAGATGCACTTGATGCGTCAGTACCTATAGACTATTCATATTTTAACACTTGGTTAAATAATAAAGAATATGACAAGATAAAACAATATTGTGAATTTACATTGGGGTATGGTAATGAATTTCCAATTACAATTTTTGATGGTTTCGCTGGTAATGGTGACTTTTTAGATGTATTTAAGTCATTTATCCCTAAGAAAAATAATAGCAATGATTTTTTGCTTGTCTCCAATGAATTAGAAGAACATCGTTATGACATTGCCAAAAACAATAAAAATATTGATGATTGTTATAATTACTCATTCGAAGAGTGGGGCGTAGGAAGAAATATATGTAGTTTATTTTTATTCAATCCTCCATATGGGCAAACATTAACCACAGATAATAGTGGAAACACAGTATCAATAAGAAATGTTAAACACTATTTAAATCTCATTTTAGATCGTCAAATTATTTTCAATCCATCAACATCAAAAGATTACAAAACAGGCTATATCGTCTGTGTAATTCGTAAAGATGATTTTCTTGATTCCCTAGATATCTTATCTAAAAACTTTGACATTCTTAAAAACTCAATTTATAAAACAAATAAAGAAGAATATGCTAAATTCAAACAATATATTTTTATCGCTCATCTAAAAAGATTCCCTTATGATTTATCTAATACTATGCAAGCAATGGATTTTCAAAAACAATATAATGAAGTAAAAGAAATCATCCTCTCTGAACCAGAATTCAAACTATCACAATACAATACTTATCAATTAATAAATTACCCTTACATCGACTATGATACCGCAAAAGAAAACAATAAATATATTGAAGCACCTACTACTCATATCAGTAAAAATGATTCTATATGGAAATGGGTAAAAGGAATTACAGAATTAAAAGATTTAGGTGAAGAAAAATTAGTTGTTCCTAAACAACTTAAAGTAGGAGAAATTAGTAATTTATTAGCATCTGGAATGATTAATGGAGAAATATCTTTAGAGGATGGTATGGGTAGGCATGTTGCTATTGGAGGTACAAAGAGTATTGAAAAGAAAGAAATAAATAAATATAAGGATGAAAATGGCGATTCTTTTACGGAAACAAAGATTATTAAAATGAGTCTTCCCTATTTAAACATTCTATGTTCTGATAATGGTAAATTGGTGATAAAAGAACTTGGAGGTGAATAATTAATTTGATTCCATACTTGAGAACAACAGATAAAAATACGATAAACTGTAATGCTGATTTAGTTATTCTAGATTCAAATGAACCAATATTAATTTCTCTATGTGATTTGCATATCAAGAATAGAAAAATATGTTCTGATTTAATCTCTCATTCTTATCATATTTCATTGCGAGATAGAGAAGATATTTTATTTGAACAATCACTATATGGCAGAGAAAATCATTATAGATACAAGTCAGATAGAATGGAAAATGACTTAACTCATACAATTATTTATAATACAAAAATAAATGATTATTGTATTAATTGGAATAACGAAGATAAGAATGAGATTCTTACAAAATATTTAAGGAATATTCATTATTTACCTGTGACTAGTGAAATTGTTAAAATGGTTTTTGATAAAGATGCTGATTCAAAATATTATAGTTGCATTAGTGAATGTACGGTTTATACTAACAATCCAATGTATACTGATTTAAAGGTTTATAAAATTAATGTCCATTATTTCAAGGAAAAGTTAAATGCTTTGACATTAGAAGGATATGCAGAGGACTTTGATTGGAATGAAATTGAAGATATCGAAGATTACATATTCTCATTTTTAATACCAATTAAGGAAAGATTGAAGCAGAATGTTAGGGTTTTATTTAATCCTAATAATATTAATCAGAAAATGTTTGAAGGAAAAATGAAGCCATTTGATGGTCAAGTTCCAATTATTCAGGCAGGATTAGAGGTATTGAAGAGAAGTAGGTTTGTATATCTAGCTTGTACTCAAGGATTCGGGAAGAGCTTAAGTACAGCAAAAATTAATCATTGTCATTTATATCAAAAGAAACAAAATTATGTTACTCTAATTATGGCTCCTGCAATTACACTGTCTCAGTGGAAAGATGAGATTAAAAATAGCATTGGTGATAAAATTAATATTTACACAATTAAAAAGACATCAGAATTTATTAATATTTATAATAAAACTCATCTTAAATTTGATAGACCTACTTATTTCTTGGTTGGTAAAGAAACATTTAAACTTGATGCAAAAAGAATATCTGGTGTTAATATCAAGACAATGGAAATTAAACATAAAAAAGAAGTACAGAGTGATGGATATTATAGTTATTCTCAAATTAAAGAAGTCAAAGAGAAAATAACTATTGCATGTTGCCCAGACTGTGGAAGACCATTGCAAAATGAATTGAGAAAAAAGGAAGATGTGTTCTTTACTGAAAAAGATTTTGATGGTAATCCTAAGAAAAGTAATTATAAATGTTCTAATTGTGATGCTGTATTGTGGCAGAGTACATATGACAAGACTAAAAAGAGTAGTTTAATAAGATTCATTAAAACTAAGAATATTCATTTTGATTCTGTCGGGATCGATGAAGCGCATCAAAACAGAAATGGCGAATCGATTATCGGTAACTCTACAAGGACTTTATTTAATTATGCTAAGAAAATATTGTTGCTTTCCGGTAGTTCAAATTCAGGGTATAGTTCAAGTTTCCATAGTTTATTATTAGGTTTAATTCCTAATAAGCTAAAAGCAAATGATGTTATGGAAATGGAAAAATTTATTAAAACTTATGGAACTTTGATGGCAGTTTCTAAAAAGAAAGACGGAGAGTATTATCGTTCAGGCCGTAGTGAAATTAAAGATAGCGATTATCGTGAGATAGAAGGCGTGAATCCAATTGTCTGTAGTAAATACTTAATTGAGAACTATATATTTGCTACATTAGACGATCTAGGAAAGGATTTACCGGACTTAAATGAATTCTATGTACCCATCAGTCAAACTCAAGAAATGGAACGCTCAGAACGCAATCTGTGGAATGATATTAAATCTGCTAATGCTTTCAATGCAAAAATGTATGAAGACAGTATTGTAAAACATTATATTAATAACCCTTTTGATTGGAATTCTATTCCTATTAATAGAGGTGAAGAAAGTTACAAAGAAGTTCAACCAATATGTATTGCTGATTGTGTTTTACCTAAAGAACAAAAATTATTGGACATTGTTTTACAAGAAGTTTCCGAGGGAAGAAAATGTTGCGTATATGTTGACTTTAACAACGGTGGAGAATATATGCATGGCGAAACTATCTCTAAAAGAATTGAAATCTTATTAACTAAAAATAATATTAAGTGTTTTACGTTAAAAACATCTACGGCTACTTATGATAGGAAAGAATTATTAGATAAGAAAAAAGATAATTTTCAGGTGTTAATTACGAATGCAAAATTAGTAGAGGTGGGTCTAAATCTCACGTACTTAAGTACGTTTATAAACTTTATGCCTTCATATCATTATGAAACTGTTGCACAAAGTAACAGAAGGGGATATAGAGCTAATAGTACACTAGAAAATAGAATTTACCATCTTTATTATGAAAATAGTTGTGAGAATGGAATTATTAAACGATATCAGCGTAAAATGGCAGAAGCACAAGCTATTGAAGGTAAATTTGATGCTTGTTTGGAAGATGATGATACGATTCGGACTGCTAGTAAATTAGGGAAGAAAATTAATGAAGGAGTCGGTGTAAAGTAAGAAATAATTATTTGACAAAGTAATATGCCCATGTTATTATATAAATATACCAAATACATAAATAAATTCCAATAAATTATTTCTTTTAATTGAGGAAGGAGGTGATAAAAAACATGAATCCTATTAAAAAATCAGGAGTGGTTACTAACAGTGATGGTGATATTTTTTATAAACATGTTAGTGAGGCAATTAATTCTTTCCAAATCGCAGGTCTAGATGTAGAAATTCAATATCAATTTAGTGTAAATATATTTTCAGCATTTATTATTGGCAGAGGAAAGGAGAATACATAAAACAATGAAATACCGAGAAGGGGATAAAGTTGAAATCATTGATCAATCTTCTGAATTTTATAAAAAGAAAGGATATGTTCTAACTACAAAAATCAATGATAAAGTATGGGTTGCTTTTCTACCATCTAAATCAACTGGGAATGGCTTTGAACTAGAACAAATAAAACTTATAAAAAGTTCTATCAAAGGTAAAGAAGTTGAACCTTGTGGATGTTGTGTATCAAGCACTGGTTATATATCTGCTAATGTATTGCTTGAGGAATGCCCAATAAAGAGAAAATTAGGACAACATGAAGATTTTGTAAATATGAACTTTAAAGAAAAGGTTAAAGTTTGCACTTGTATAAATTCTAATTACTCTTGGGGTGTACCAACTTGTGAAAATTATAAAGGACTCAAAGAAGTAACTCGTGGTAGAAGAAAAGTATGGAGAGTGTCTTATGATGCTGTAGAAGTTTAATAGATTAAAAGGAGGATAATGATTATGATTAGTAAAAAACAATATTGTGAATTAGTTATTGAGGATTTTTGTAGAAGTGAAGCAATAAATAGAGAAGACTTAAAAGAAGGTGATATTTATAAAAGTTCTTGTCTTGGAGTTGCAATGGAATATTTGGGACTAATTAAAGATCAAAGTAATCTTGAATATGTGGTTACAAGAGGTGGAATTTTAGATACATATGTCAATGCAGAAGAAAGAGTAATTAATATGTTGACAGTTAGAGATATGTTAAGTTTATTACCTGAAGAAGTTGAAAATCTATATGGTAGAGATTAAATACTTCGAATAGTCGATTTCCAAGGAATTTAAAATAAAAAGGAGGAGAGTGATAATTTTGATTAAAAAGACAGTAAAAGAAAATATCAAAGTGTATCAAGAAGTTGATGTAGAGGTATATGAAACCGAAGATGGAAG
>Ga0209728_1001625_pt1 | contig 13227 bp, 32 predicted proteins | sample RifGroD1_FD_183997 | JGI IMG/M metagenome (GOLD analysis project Ga0209728, IMG submission 183997) | Groundwater microbial communities from Rifle, Colorado, USA - Groundwater D1 (SPAdes) (version 2) | ecosystem: Environmental > Aquatic > Deep subsurface > Groundwater | place: Rifle, Colorado... | reverse complement strand
CACCTCTCAAAATTTATTCTTACCCTATTCTACCATACCATTAATTCATAAGTCAACTACTTTAATAAATTTTATTTTTGCATTTATACTTAAGACTTATCAATAATACCATCTAACATTTTTCTCAAACATTCTAAACAATAATCCGGATTATCTTCGTCAGGTTTAGCACTTGATGAAAACTCATCATCTCTTATCTGCTTACCACAATTGTTGCAGTATTCGTCCCATTTCCACCATAGACCTATTTGCTTAATGTTTATTTTCAAATATTATATTCTCCCTTCACACATTTATCTCGACAACTACAGTTTTCTAATTGACATGTTTCCCATATTCCATCACACTCTTTAATTGTGAACATATCTTTGAATTCAACAAACTCTTTCATAAAATCTTCTTCGTTCATTATTTCCAATCCACCTCTGTTTCTTTAACACTAATTGTTTCAATACTAATATTTTTTATGATTATATTTTTAACAATAATATCTTTGCCATCATTCCAATCACTGAATAATTGAACAATTTCATCTACAGTCATATTATGCTGTACTACAGTACCGTGGATAAAATCTTTTGCGAAAACAGAAAATAACATTTAATTTATTCTCCTTTCTATTTCATAATCCCTAAAATAATATTATTAATTATTTCAGTTTTGTTCTCATTGCCTCTGATACAAACACCTAAACCTTTTGCAATTTTGATAACTTCTTTGATTTTTAATGGTTTTAGAATTTGTTTCACTTCATTAGGATTATTTGAAATTTTAATCGTATTAATAATATCTTGCATGATTTTTCACCTCGCGAATATCTATCATGCTCCATTATATCTAAAACTACTAGGTTTTACCAGTGGAAAGAATTATTAAATTTTTACACATTAATAATTTCATATTTATCACTAATCCTTTCAAATTATCGTTCTATCTTTAAATATAAAGCAGTACATTCTTGTGGATCATTATCAAGTTCTTCTAAATGTGAGCAAATCCAACCATTATTGATACACCTAGCATATTTATCACACGATACGCAACATCTTCCTATTTCATTTTGTCCACAATCATTGTAACCATTACCGCCACATTTTAGTGTGAACTTTGAGTAATCAATATTCATTCTAATACCATCCTCCTATTCTAATAACCTTCCAACAATATAAAATAATCTTTTTTCAAAACTAAATCTTTTAGCGTTGAATCGTAAAGTTTACCTGCTTTTAAATCTTCTGGATATTCTACTTGACATTCCTGAAATACTTTTTCTCCGAACTTACAATAATAAACATATTTCTTAACTTCTACTTGGTTGTTGCAGTTCTCACAACAACGTCTTATTCCACATCCAGCCATTATGTTTCCTCACTTTCTACAATCCTAATAATAATCTCTTTCTTAATATCCTCAAAATCCATAGGCGTGTAGGCAATACATTCAACACTAACATTGAAGTATTGCCTACTTTCATATTTCAAATGATGAATATGCCCATGAATATTTGCATAAGGCATTGTTTCAGTCAAATAAATTGGTTCATGTGATAGAATATAAAAATCACCAACAATAATAGGATATTTACTTACCTCTTGAAATCCTACAGACTTCCACCAAGTTACTGATTTTGATCTGTCATGATTACCTAATATTAATGTTTTAATTCCATTTAATTGCTGAACAATTTCAGTTGTAATTTCTTTATTTTTAAAACAAACATCACCTAAACAAAAAAAACTTCATCATCTCTTTCTACAACTTTATTCCAATTCTTAATAATTGTTTTAGTCATTTGTTCAGCATTTTCAAATGGCCTGTTTTCATATTTGATAATGTTTTGATGCCAAAAATGAGGATCTGAAATCATAAATATTTTATGTTGCACTGTTTATCTCTCCTATCAATTCCCACCTAATATCTAATTCATCCTATAATTCTTAGTTTCTAAAACATACCATTCAAATAATCCATCTCTAAATTTGTTTTTCAAATTGAATAGAAAAGTTTTTACATCTTCTTCAATTTTACAGAATTCAAATTTCTTTTCTCCATCAAATTTATATAGAATTAAAAAATCATTATTGTTTAACATTTCATTTAAATCTTCCATATTAGAAACACTTTCCTTTCTTAAATAGTCTACACAACTCTACTTTCGTAGTGTATTAATCAAATACTCTTTAATTACATTTGGTTTAATACTGAAATATCTTTTCCATCGTCCTCGTTCAATGCTGTCCCAATCCCAACCCAGTAACTTCTGAGAAGTTTGGAGCAATTGATTTACCATTAGGCAATTTTATTCTAATGTGCGAATCACCTATTTTATACTCAAAAACTTCTCCATTAATATGAATCTGTCTCATTTTATATCCCTCCAATTCAATCGAAACTTTTGACTTATAGGAAATTGTTTAATTAATTCTTATAATTTCCAGTCAAATTCCTCTTCTAATTCTGATTTATTAACTTCAATCCATTTTTGTATATCTTTTTTCTTGTCTCCTATATGTATATATTCTATCATATTCCTGTATTCGTCAACAACCCATAATTGCCAATGAAAACTTTTCTTGTCTTCATTTTGTTTTCTAACAATTCTATAGGGTGGTTTGTCTTCAATATAATCTTTATATTCTTCATTAATCCACCAAAGAATTTTTATATATCTATCTATAGAAAAGAATTTTTGCTTAAAATACCATTCTTCGATTGAGTATTGACGCTTACTACTATTACAATGTTGACAAGCAGGAACAGCGTTTCTCAGGTCATTATATCCCTTGTCGTCTACATGTTCCTTGTGGAAATTCATAATTATATATCTACCGTTTCTCATTGCAATGTGTTTTTCGAGAGGCAATCCACAATAGGCACATGTGTTTCCGAATACTTTTAAGCATGATCTCCATTCTACCTCTGTGATATCATGTACCCTATGTAGTTTAGAATAATCTCTACACTTTTCAGGATGATCTTGTCTCCATTCCTTTTTCTTTTGTTTGTATTGTTCTGGTTTACTTCTAACATTTATTTTATCATGCTCCTTAAATTTTTCTGGATCTTTTAAATATAATTGTTTATTATAATCACGATAATAATCATCATATTTTTCACTTCTATTTTTATCAGTTCTTTTTATAGTACATTTTCTACATTCAGGCGAAAATCCCAATTCTGGATATGATTTATTTTTCAAATAAAAATTATCAGTATTTTCTTCTAGCCATTCACAACAAGCAGTACACCTCCTTTCTACGATATTATCTTTATTCAATTTATGATATTTCTCCCACAACATTTGGGTATATTCTGCTCTTGTCAAATTCAAAATCTTTCCCTTCCATTATTTTTTATTTATTGCATATTAACTAAAGCATTCATCAATTTCTCTCTTGCTTTACCATACTTAACTACACGTTCATAATCTTTTCCTGTTGGATTTTTAAGTCTCGACATGTCCATATTGTCTTCTAAATCTGCCAATTTAACTTGTATAGCAAATTCATCCTTACTAATTCTGTCAATATATTCATCATAACTCTCATTTTTATTCCTTGTCAAAGTCAAAATAACATTAATCAGATCAATTTCTAATCCCTGAATTATTAAATTCATATCAGTTACCCCTGTATCTTCGATAACATCATGCAACACAGCCACAATTCTTTGTTTCTCATCTTTAAGTTTCATCATGACTCTAAGTGGATGTAAAATATAAGGTTCTCCACCTTTATCTAATTGTCCTGCATGAGCTAATGATGCTATTGATATTGCTTGTTCTAAATTCATTATCATTCCTCCTTATTTACTCTGCTAAAAACATACCACTCTTCTTATAACACATTTCAATTTCCCACATAATCATTGAATCAGAACTAACTTCATCATAATTCCATTCTGGATTAGAACATGTTCTGAATCTCAAAACTTCAAACAAATTACCCCATACAATATACGCCCTGTAATTTGTAACAGTAATAGATTTATCTTTATAAGGTGTGCTAGTATGAAAATCATAATGGAATAACTCTGCTCCTTTGTGAGCTTCTAAGTATTCAATGACTGCTTTAACTAATTTTTCAGGATAATCTTTCATAGCAATTGTCCATTCCATAACTTAAAATCCTCCTATTAACTCCTATTTTGGGACAATACTAAACAGAAACCATTATCTTCATATGAATACTCATCAAAGAATGAACCTTGTTGTAGCATCTTTTTATCAAAATCTTTTTGACTCATATTCTTTAACTCTTCAATACATCTATCTAGAATTCTTAATGTATCTTCTTTTGTCATAATATTACCTCCTTCATACTAATTATTACTTCATTATACTACCAAATGCTTTGATTTTCAAACCAATAATTGTCATCAATTAAAAGTATGAGTTCGTGGGATAATTATCTCTTAATTCTTTCCACTTTTGGATTATTCCCACCATGCAAAATTAATTCTTTCACTCCAAAACTACCATCTTTCTTAATTAGTCTATAATGAACTCCACTCCTATACGTTTCTTTTGGAGGAAGAACTATTCCCTTCTTTCCATTTTCAAAAATTAAAATATCATCAATTCTGAACCCTCTACCCATAAGATACGTGATATAATTCATGCACCATATATTGTCTTGTGTCATTAATATATCAAGATAATATTTTAAATCAGATATATTGATATCATAATGTCTATAAAACATTGTCTTATCTTCATATTCAAAATAAATAGTGGCAGTATCACTATATACCATAGATTTCAAGACTTCATCTGTTTTTCTGCAAATCACTATTCCAACATTTAGATTGGTATTCATGATTTTTAACCAATCTTTTCGGTCTAATTTTAGAAATTCTTTGTTAATACCCTTAGTGCTATCAATCAATATTTCCATAGACATATCACCTCCACATACCTATAAAACCATTCTTTCAAAGCATAATTTAATTAATATTCTCTCTTAATTTTAAATTCATCCAAAATAAATCTGATGAAGGATTTTGAGGACATACTTTTGGGCAATCACTTCTATCTGAAATTTGATAATGAATGAACCCTTGTATATTTCTTAAACAAAAATCCTTATCTCTGCATTTATTTAATATCTTAATTGCCTCTTGTTTAATTTGTAATTCAAAGTTATTCATTAAATATACTCCTCCTTCATTATACTTTGAAAACATCATTTTATTCTAAGTATAACACTAATGATGGTTTATATTCTAGCTTTAACTCCTCTTCTTCATCTGGATTATCAGACAGGAAATCAGCAAAATCTTCCTCTGCCCAACTCTCATAATAAACTTCCCCTCTATCGGTTGTATGGTCTATTTTAGTAAAACTTTTACTAGATCGTATACTGATATCAAACGTAAATTCAGAATGAGGATCGTCTATTAAGACTAAAGAGTCTAATGGTAAATCTTTTATTTGTTCGTTCAATTTATCAATGAATTCTTTTAATTCTCCAATAATCATATGATCCATTCTCCTTTGTTTTTATTTGGTTTCTTAATTATTCAAAACTTATACTGCCATCTTTCTTTTAGACAATATATCCATAAAACATAATAACTCATCTGCAAGACGCTTGCCCACAACAAATTCACAAAAAATATCTTTATTTTGTTTGGTCATTAGTTTCCATGCTGAAGCAAATTCTTTTAATAATTCAAAGATCCCATTATACTCTTTTGAAAATTCAAGTTTAAGTAAAGAAACTGGTTCCGCCAAATAAAAAGACGGTTTAAACAAATTATCTTGATATATACTTTTCATTCTCTGAGAAGATATTTGTAATAATTCGTAAAAATTTATATTGACATACGATTTTTCATTTGCTATATCTTCTTTAACATATCCAGCACACATTACACAAATATTTTTTGATGCTTTTATACTTTCTGAAAAATCTATATCTTCTTTTCCTCTATAATTTCTTTTGCATATTGAGCAATGATATAATTTAGTCTTTTCACTTGCTATATTTAACATATCATTAATTGCGTTCTTTGTGTTACCGCTTTCCATCTCGAATCATCCTTTCTTAACTATATTTTTCTACTAATCTGGTTAACTCATTAATCTCTTCCTGATTACACATACCAACCACCTGCACACCATTTAATAATCTATTTTTAGCTAGGGTTATACTCCTATCAAAATAGAACTTATTTTTTGATTTAGAAAATGGAACAACTGTAACACTCGAAGAAAAACTAGTTAGGGTTATTACTACAACTTTTGTGCCACATTCAGAATCCTCAAAATTAATCTGATAAATTTCAAATTGTCTAATATCGTTTACATTATCAACTGTTCGTGGATATGTTGCTTCTTTATTCATATAATCAAATCCTTCCCTTTATTCGTTTTTACAATAACCATTTTCCACTATTGTTGAAAGTAGTATCTTCAATAAAATCGAGCGATAATGTCTTTATTATTCTTTCTGCATCCCTTTTACAAATCTGAGCCTTAAATGCAACTTTGCCTTTAGGTGTAAGGCTAACTAACGTATATTCACTTTTGGTTTGATAAATTCTCCATAGTAAATTCCAGTTCTTTATGATTTTATCAACATCAATGGTGATTGAGCCAGTATCCTTAAACTCTATAACTGCATCTTGAATTTTCATTTTTCTTCCTCCTCAATTATCGGTAATGTTTCATTTACTCTTGATATTCAATTACTATACCACCATGATTTTCATGCTTAAAATAATCTTCCAACTTATTCAATGTAGATTCAGCAACTTCTCCAACTTTTTCTTTTAGGTAAATATTTTTAATTGTTCTGATATCATCTATTGAAGTTACCTTTCCTACCAAAGATTTTGTTATAAGTAATACCTGTACCAAAGGTCTGTGTTTATTTACCATATTATTACTTACGACTATGACTTCATTAACAGTTTGCCAAAAAATATCACTAGGTTCATCAAAAAATAAATTAACAGGTTTGCGAGGGCTATCTTTGTAGAGTTGTTGGTTGTCAATACTAAAAATATCCCCTCTTTTAATATCTAATGGGACATCGTGTTTAATCTTTTTAGCAAATCCAAACATTTCAATTCCTCCTTCAAATTTAACATACCAAATAAAAATATAAGTTTAAAGACTTTAATAACATTCTGACCAATGTTCTCCAGTTTCCTCTCCCCATTGTGAACGTGGTGCAAGCAAATCGCCTTGCATATTATAATCACTATCGCATTTATCACAAGTGTTTGTAAAACTACTTAGAATAACTTCTTCTCCACATGAACATTTGCCAATAGCTGGTTCAGTATAACTCCACTTGTCTTTTTGTATTCCTTCGGCAATTACATCATATTCACCATTAATACATTTTTGATAATTATTGTTCGCTTCTTTCTGCATAGGTAAAACGTTTCCATTTTCATCACAGTCAAAGCTAAAACTACTACCAAGAGTATCACTCCATTTAAATGATAAATAACACCGAACATTAGTTTTTCTTTCGCGTTGCTTGATGATTTTCATATGTATTACTACCTCCTAAATTTAAATTTACAATTCCTCATGTGCCATCTTAATTTCTCCTTCAATAAATTCCACTAATCGGTTGTAATTATCTGCACACAGAGGAAGTATAATATGCTTACCGTTAATGCCTAGTTTAATATCAAATCTTTCTTCATAGTCTCCATTTTCTTCACTGATTATATCCAACATCTCATTAGCACTATGTTTTAAATGGTCTAGAAATAAGTATAATGTTTTAATATATTGGTCATCCATTTATAACACTCTCCTTAATTACCAATTGAATTTTTCAACTATATCTGTTTCTTCATTAAAAGGAATTACTTCATAAATTGGTTGGTTTGGATCGCTACCATCATATCCTTTAATTTCTTTTCTTCCAATCACATTCCCCTTGAATTCATCTGTAATCATAACTCTAAAATCTGAAGGCTGCCTAACTCCCATTGAATCAAATCGAGTATCAAACTTGGAAAAATGATTTAAGTAAAATTCTTTGGTTTCTTCGTTAACCCCACCGCAACACATCCATTGATTAGGAAGATAAGGATCAACTTTATCTTTTGGCATTTGATAGTAATATCTCATTTTGAAATCCCTCCAACAATCTACTTCTTATACTAATTATACACTACCTGATAGGAAAATATCAAGTAGTGTATAAAAATTATTTTATATTTATTATGTATTCTGGAACAACACTTTAAATATTTCTTCCAAAACATTAACCACTATACTATTCCCCGCCATTTTATAAATTTGACTATTTGAAATACCATTCTCTTTTAATATGTAATAATCTTCATCATCGAAACCCATCAATCGAAAACATTCTAAAGGAGTAAGCTTTCTGATTCTATATGTTGGCTTTTCAAGAATATTAAATCTACCATTAAGTTGTGCAGATATAGTAGTCATTACTCCATCTACATTATAAACTCTATCTTGTTGTGGAGGTTCTTTACCGTTTTCGTCTTGAGTATTGTATGTCATCACCTTATTAGTCTCTAAATATAAACCAGTATTACTTCCTAAACCTCCTCCATTTGATTTTTGACAACATGCAATTCCTTCACTATCATAAACTCTATATCCCTCTTTATAATTTCTACTTAAATCTTTATCATTTTCAATCCATTTATCTGTAGTATCAATTCCTCCAACGAATTGTAAAGAGTTGGAGCTATCAATCCCAATTTTAATACCTTCACCTTTATTTGTTGTTAACGTGGGACACAATCCATTTGAATCATAGACATTACCATTCATGCCATTTCCAGAAGGATTTACATTACCTAATTTCTTAGTTTCTAAAATTTTAGGTTCTGTGTTTCCTCCATTTCCTATACCATGTAATGTCGGTGATAATCCTTCAGGAGAATATACCCTACGTCTTGTTTCAAATCCCTTCCCTTCAAGCATTCCAACTTGAACTAATTCATTTGATTCAATTATTTTAGGCTGCCGATTACCTCCTGCCATTGTATTAAGTGTTGGACTTAATCCTTCTGGATCATACACTCTTCTTATTTGTTCATTACCCTTTATATCTAACATCCCTATCATTAGTATCCCATGTTTATCTTGTGTATTTAAAGTAAAACTTGGTTCGTCATTCTCTTTAAATCGCCTACCATTTTGTCTTTTTTCTATTCTATCTGGAGTTAAACATGGTCTTATTTCAACAATATTTCTTGGCTCTTTATAATCTCTACTCGTTAAAGTACAACTTACATCATTATATACCCTTGGAATGCCTTCTCTTTTTGATTGAGATAAATCAAGCATAGTTCCATCTGATACATTTTTATCTTTTAGTTGTTTAAGTAATTTTTCTGTTTTATCTTGACTTATGTAATATTTTTCATCAACTTCATATTCTAATAGGTCTCTCAATCTAATTCCATTGTCAAATCCTGTAGGGAACTTAAATGAATTATTATCAATATCTTTCCTTATACTAATGACAATCACTCGTTCTCGATTCTGAGGAATACCATAATCCTTTGCATTTAACACATCCCAATATGTATTGTATCCGTACTCTTGCAATTCGGCTATTATTTTATCAAAGCTAGGTTTGAATTGCTGACCTACAAGACCTTTCACATTTTCCATAAGCAAATACTTTGGTTTCTTATGTCTAATAATTCTTAATGCTTCTACAACTAAACTTGATCTTGTCTTATTTATTTCTTTACTGTTACACTTTGGACAACTATCTCTTTGTGTCCAATGGATATCTAATGGATTCCATTCTGTTGGGTTATCATTTTCATCCAAACAATCCTCACAAGTCCACGTAGACCCTTTTTGCTTACCTGCCACGCTGAAGTCTTGACATGGCGATCCGAAAGTATATAAATCAAAATCTGGCAGCTTAGTTTCATCTATTGTGCAGACATCACCATGATTTAAACTCTCATCTATATTATGTATTAATCCAAATGATTTAATTGCGTACTTATCAATCTCCGAAAATCCAACTAATTCATGAGGTATATTTAATCTCTCCATCGCTTTACTAACTGCACCAATTCCTGCAAATCCTTCAAATACTTTTAACTTATTCAATATTATATTCCTACTTTCTATTTATATTTATTATTTATTTTTGTTGTAAATTTCATCTGATATATTACTCAATACTTCTGCTAATTCAGTTAAACTATCTCCTGTACCCTCAACATCAAAATATCCTTCTGTTTTTAACAATTCTTTAATATTTTTATATAATGTCATATTGCACATCAAAATCACCTCCTTTATAAAAACATCAAACCTGTAACCCTACTCTAGTAAGGCTTTCAGGGTTCGGTACTTAGTATGAAATCTGGAATTTATTGTACTGGATTATCTTTTCAACAATCCATAACTATCAACACCATAAACATCCTTAATAAATCCAAAATACCTATTATACTCTACTTCATCCCACATATTTACAAATTCCTCTAAAGTATGACCATAATTATTAGTCAAACTATCATTAATTTTCAACATCATTTCTAAAAGTAATCTTGTATTATACTCTAATTCAATCTTACTATAATTTTTCAAATAATACTCTTGAGCAGATCCTCCAAATTTCAATGACATCGCCTCCCAATCGCATATCATTTGATTAAGATATTTACTATCCATTCTTTGTGGAATCCCCTTCTCATCTAACCAATAATCCCAATGATGAGGATTATTTTTATAATGATGTTCCCATGCTTTATCGAATTCGTCTTTATATTTCTCTTTACTTATGTAAAAATAATTTGCATAAGGTATAAATTCTTTTGGACTAAATTTACTTAGATCATGAGTGATTGCGTGGAGATATAGTTTTCTTTTCCAACAAGTTTTAAATACATTCTTTTTATGTTCTAATACGTATTTTAGGTAATTGTAATATGGTTTTATTTTAATCATTAATTATTCATTTCCTTTCTTTATTCTTAAGTGCATATTCAATAGCTTCATCAAAACTAGTGCCACCATTGTAATATCTCACTTCAAAATTAACTGTTCCATCATCATTTCTTTTTGATGTAAACATACTTTGTTCTGGATCTAATCTATTCTTTTCAACAGAATATAGAATATCATTATGAATAATATAGTCTTCGTAATAATCATAATCATCCATTAATTTTTCTTGATATGAATCATAGCAATCTTCTAATTCGACATCACCAATTATTCTTTTGCATCGTTCTTCTAATGTTTCATTTATTAAGAAATCAACTGGTTTTAATTTTCCTTTGTAATATACTACTTCGCTCATAATTGTCTCTACCTCCCATTTCTCTTATCATCACACATAATCCTAAACTCCTCAAAATCATCCATCCAATTCCCTTTACCACCATACAACTCAACGAATTTATTTGCATCCTCTGTAAATTGAAAACTAAATCCTGACCAATATGTATCTCCATCATCTACAAAAGGCAAACTACTTTTCGTAAAATCTCTCCAATAAAAATTTCCATGTGAAATATCATCAAATTCTACTCCTATGTCCTGAGATGATTTATCTTTTCCTTTTATAGTTTCTAATAAAACATAATAAGGAGTGTTGTCATCAATCTTATAATCCCAACCTAGATAATTATTAAATTGAATTTTATAGTAATCCTCAGATGATAAATTTTTAATCCAACCATTGCTCATTTTATTTCACTCTTTTCTTTTAATTTTTTAATCTAAGCAAATTGACTTTCATAATCATTTTATTCTTCTTCTAATATTTCTTTATACACCATTTGTAAATATTCATCGTCATCATATAATAATCTCTTTTGAGCTTCCTGTATTTTATGTTTATTAATATCTTTGTGAACATGAAATTCATCAAATTCACCCTCGTATCTAGGTTCAATTCTTATGTCTAAATAATCAACCATATTTTTATTTCTCTTGCATTCATCACAGTACCAACTATCGTGATTAAAACATATATGATATGCTTCACAGCAATCTTTTCTACTACCCATTAACTAATTCACCTCCTATCAATTAAGTTAAAACAGAACTTTTATATAATTCTACACAGCATAGCCAAACTCTTCTAAAACTTTATTTTTGTACGCTACAAGCCATTCTAATTTAATTTTAGTATTATACAACAAATCAAGTATATCTTTATCATTCCATGATTCAATCAGACCAATAGTAACATCTACGACTTCAACATCATCGTGGTTTAATCCATAATAAACAATATCAAATGATATATCTTCTACCCAAGTCCTATCCACTTCACATCCAAGTAAATAAAAGAAATGACTTACTACATGATTGCTTGTGTTTTCTTCTTTTATGTAATTCCAAGTTTCTCTTATCATTTCAGAAATCTCTTCTGGACTTTTCTTAATATTAGTATACAACATATTAATAGCATCGCTATTATATCCAGATTCAAAACTTCGATATAAACCATGTCTAACTAGGTTTGGCATATTCATATTTTTACTCTCCTTTATCCTACTTACTCATATTATAATTAATATAATCTTCCCACAAGATCCAAATTTCTTTTGCAATATTAGTATAATCCTGTTCTCTTGTTACAGCACATTCACCAAAATATTCAACAAATGTATCAGTAACAATATTTTTAACCTCTGTAGTATTATCGCATTCAAAACCCTTTAATACAATATTTAAGGCTTCTACATCATATTCATCTTCTGGAATATTGTCATTCAATAACATTATTTCTGAATTATGTTCATAAAGTATTTTAGTTATGCTGTCTACTAAATTACCTAATGTTTGTTTCATTATTTCACCTCCTTAATATAGAATAAATCATACATTTTAAAGTTATGCTATAGGGATTATTACCAACATTTCATTTTAATTTTACCAAAAGTAATTTTCTCTAATATCCATGTAATAAGCGAAATCAATAGTAAAAATGGAAATACTATAAACATTCCTACATAAAACCCTGGACGAATAATAATCCCAAACCACTCAGATTTAAATCTTCTATACCAATGTTTGCTTTTATCTATTACAACAGGATTGAAATATCTATGCCTATCATTTATCTGAGTTAAATATATTAAAAGAACTAAACCAATAGGTGATAATAATATTCCAGTTAACATGCAAAATGTTTTTCGTATCCACATAGGAATTATTTCTTCAAGATCAAATCCAAAACCACCTAGCATAAAATACACTCCTTTTCTATTACTTATCAAATAACCATCCAA
>Ga0209728_1001621_pt1 | contig 13244 bp, 15 predicted proteins | sample RifGroD1_FD_183997 | JGI IMG/M metagenome (GOLD analysis project Ga0209728, IMG submission 183997) | Groundwater microbial communities from Rifle, Colorado, USA - Groundwater D1 (SPAdes) (version 2) | ecosystem: Environmental > Aquatic > Deep subsurface > Groundwater | place: Rifle, Colorado... | reverse complement strand
TTAGAACCAATACCTACACTTAAAGGAATTAATCCTTTTTTGAAATAGAATTCTGCTTGTCGTAAATTGTAAATATAAACGACATTATGATTGTTAATCATTTATAATCATTCCTTTTTTATTTATTCTTATATTTATAAAATCCTAAAACCTTGCTATAAGCCACTTTCAGAGTATCAAATATCCTATGAAAATGTCCTTTCGAGGGACACACTTATTTAACTAAATGCGTCCTCAACATCATCTGAATTATCTCTAATGACATAAATCTCACTAGTTGCCGAACTGACATGGCCTAGTAACGCTTGCACAGATTTTATATTTTTTCCTTCATGAATTACAAGATTCGTGGCTCTTTGCTCACGGAGTTGGTGAGGGTGGACTCTTCTATTAATAACTTTACTAAAATCATCCTTACACCAGTCATTAAATAATCCTTCTCCTGCTTGCTGATACTTACCGTCTCTTTTTATTGCGAAGACATATGGACAATCATCTTCTCCTCTAACAATTAACCATTTATTAATTGCATCTAGAGCTTCTTTAGAAAATTGAAGTTTTCTTATTTTGCCAATAACCCCTTTTCCTTTACAACGAATCTCAGATGTGGTATAAAATGTAACTGTTTTTGTCTCTTCAGTTCCATCTTCATTTTTAATCACTTTTTCTTTGATAATTGGAGGATAATCAACTACTTCTTTAAGTAACTGCCTCGATTCCGCTCTTCTACAGCCTGTCGAATAAGTAAACTGCAAATATGCTAATTTTTGCCATTGTTCACGTTCTTCAAGATTTTTTAAAAGTAATTCCCATTCTTCCGCATTCATAGGTTGTTTTACATGTAAATCATTCATTGGAGGTGCAGAAATTTTTTTAGTGATAAAGTTTTTAAACGTAGGCCATTCATCTTCGTAATATGTAATTATATATCCATTTAGAGAGCTAATTGCTGCACGTTTTAATCTAACCCCCGAAGATGACATTCCCCTTCTTACAAGAAAGTTTTGATATTTAAGAAAGTCTCTACTTTTAATTTCTAATAGAGATTTATCATCACAATTCTCATAAACCCAGTGGAAGAAAATTTGCAATGCAGATCGGTATTGTCTAAGTGTCTTTGGAGATAAACTTGTTGATTCTTCTAAAAATTCCTCGGTGATTTTACGATTGAATTTATTTAGTTTCTGCCATTGTTCATCAGTAACAGAGGGCAATTTTTCTGCTATTTGCGACATTGGTTTAGATTCACTTCCTTTATAATTACTTTATTTATTAATATTCAACTAATATTTCTGTTCTTTGACGTTCTTTGTCCCAACCACATTTTAAAGTTAAAGTATGTAAATGATTACAATCGTCATCAATTATGAAACCACTATCCGATAGACCATCCAAAATGAATTTAGGTACTGTATTATCACAATCCTTGCGTACTCTAGTTCTAAAGTAAGATGTAAATGTCATCGAACAACTTTCTATTTTTTTGTTAGTTAGTCCTTGGTCTTCTACAAACCAAATTATGAAATCTTTCCATTGTTGTTTCAATGCATTCATTAATGGTCTTTTCATAATCATCCATTTGTTGATTGAGGGATGAGTTGGTTTTTCGATTGGTGGTTTTCGTCTTTTTGGATATAATTTAAAATAATGTATATTATATCTATCTACAGTAGATTGATCTATTGTTAATAATATTTCTGCTATTTTAATTCACCCCTAATATCTATTAATATCCTAATATCAAAGCAAAGACATCACACTAAAGCAATGCCTTTGTTATTTATTATTTATTAACTCATTAAATTTAATTCGTTTCTTAATAAACTATTAACTCAACAACTTAATATCATCACTAACCACATAACCCTTTTTAAGTAATTGTTTCCACAACCATTCTAATCCCTTACCTGTAACTTTTGTTGTAAAATCTGTAATTACTCCTCCGTATCCATTACTATGTGTACTTGGTTTTAATTCAAAATATCCTGCATCAATATATCTTTGATAAGGAATATTCCATTCTCCATCACTATCTTGCAATATGTTTTCTATTCGAAGGATCTCAAATAGCTTTTTCTCGCCAATTGTTTTATTATTTTTAACTCAAAATATTCATCAATCATTTGATCTTGAATATCATAAGCTAAATCATCTTCCATAATTCCAACTAATTTTAAATATCCTTTTCTGCTGAATAAATAGATATTATTAGAGCGATTCAATGAATTTTGAGTAAATATTTCGTGGTGTAAAAATTCCACCTCGGATTCTGTGCCTTTTAAATCAATAATATCTATGTTTTCTCTAAATCTAGAAATATGGCGTTGAATTGTTCTATTAAATTCTTTCACTTCAATTCCATGTACATTAGCAATTTCTTTAGCAAGCAAACATTTCTGATTATCACCAAATTCTCCAAATATATTATGTATTTCAACTCCATTAATAATTATTACTCCGTCAATTGTTAAACTATTATTATTTTCCATTATTAATTCCTTCTTTCTTCAAATTATTATTTATTGTATTATTTGCTTATCTTACAACCTTGCGTTGACACCATTTTCCGAATATTTCTGTGGTCTGATCCCACCCGAACATTGCCCATACTCGTTTTGTTGTTGAATTAATTCCAATTTGTTTTGGGCAAATACCATGACTAAGATAATAGTTGATTTGCAGGACATTGTATAAATATGTTACTTTTTCTTTTGTAGGAATTGTTTTTGCTTCTACTTTAGCTTCATTTATAGACTCGTTCATTTTAGTTCCTCCTTTCAATATATTTGCATCTTATTTTGAGACACATATTTTTATATTTTCTTGATAATCTTTTAAATACATCCAAACTAATTTTTCTTTAGTTTCAGGATGTTTCCCCGCCGACTTAACTTTTCCTCTACAACATTTTGATATTGTTTTTGTATTTATATTATATTTTATTCCAGCTTCTAATTGAGTATTAAAAATTTCGTTAGTTGTCAAACATATTATTTTTGAATGTAAGATTTTGTTCAATATTTTTTCAATTTGTTTTTCGTTCGCTGAAATATATTGTTCATAATACATCCAAATTAATTTAGTTCCATCTTTTAATTTTGACCCACTCTTGGTATTTCCGTTGCAAGAATGCCATATTTTATTTTTATGTATACCATATTTGTTTGAGGCTGATGTCATACAATCAAAAACTTCTCCTGTAGTTACACAAATAACCTTTACTGCTTTTGGATTATTACCACCTGTTTTTGCTATGCTAAATTTTCGTTTTAACTCTTTAGCATTTGGATTTTCATCCGAAAAACTATACCTTTTAGCTTTACTCATTTTATTTTTAATTTCATCAGACAAATGGAATCCAGATGTACCATTTCCTCCACTGACAAGATTATAATAATTATTACTATTGATCGCATTATGATTATCAACGTATTCAATCTCTAATTCATTTAACTCTTTTTTGGAATAAGCAATAGCAATTATTTCTCTGCTAAAATTATTTTTACCATACTTTCGTACCGATCTTAGAAAATATGTTCCACTTCCTAAATAATTTTGCCATTTTCCTTGAAATATTTTCTGTCCGATATATTTTTTACCATTTATCATATTCGTAGTTATGTAAATAAAACCATAAGGATCAGTAATATTCACCTCTAAATATTCTTCTAAACACTCTTCTAATTCTTTAACATTTTCCATTAACAAATCATCTCTCTTTCTTTTTGTTTGCTCTCATTTTTGGCATATAAAATACTAGCAAGAAAGGGGAGAGCACCCTGTAATGATGGGTAATTAATCCATCATTCTTGCTAGTAAAACTATCATTTTAGACTTGTGTATTTTTCAACACATAAAATCTCATTCTAATAAATTAATAAAAGAATGAGATTCAATCTGCTGAAAATATTAAATTATTATTTACCTTGGACAACTAAAATCATTGCTATAAACCACAATATTCATAAAACTGTTGATTATTGGGTTTATTTAACATAAATCGAATGGTTTATTTAAATTACTTTAGTTGTTTCACTTCAATTCGAAACGACTCAAATTGTAGTTCTGGTGAGCCAGTATGAGATACACATTTAAAATTTAAAGTAATATCAGTTGTTGGTGTATAGAATCCACCTGCGACTGGTTGTGAACCAGCATTACCTCCAAATGTTGTCGTATATGATATACCATGTGATAATGATGAATTTGGAATTTCAGCCCCACCACTTGCGTTAACGAAAGCAAACCTTGCGCCAGCAGGGGCAGATGCAACAATCTGTACGAAACCACGTAATTCGTAGGTTCTTCCTACTTTTAGAGGAATGCCTGGAGGTGTTATTGTGCCCATATTAAAACTATCTCCCACAACAAAATTAATTATTGTACCAGTTGTTACGGAACTATTCACCGTTTTATATCCCGACATATAACTTAATCCACTTGTTTGTTGCCATGCTCCAGAATTATAAATGTATTTACCGCTACTTCCACTATCGGTCTGAAAAACTTCCATTCCCTCATACGGAGTCAGAGCAAGTCTTTGTTCCTTGGTCATAGGGGGTACACTAAAACCACCAGTAGTACTAACAATCTTGAAATTAGCGTCATTTTCTAAAGCCAGATTTATATCAAATTCACCGTCTCCCATAAAACCTAATCGTGTATCATCTGACTTTTTCCACTCAAAGAAACCCGACCTAGTGCCACCAGTATTCATTGTTACATAACCGTTAGTTCCATAGGCAGTACTAATTGTTCCATTAACATCTAATGTGTGTAAAGGATTTAAAGTATTAATGCCAACTTTCCCATCTGCTCTAATTAACATTAAATCAGTTTCACCAGATGCTAAATCTCCAGCAGAAAATACATGCCCATGTCCAACATCTACAAGATCAACATTATGCCTTAAATATCCTTTTGTCCCACCAACTGAATCATAACCAATTTTATAGTTATCATTGCCCTCGTAAAAACTAATTCCATTGTCTTCTCCAATATCTGTAAGATTAGGAGTTTTTAAGCGTAGTGTTTTATTATTTAAATCGACATTTCCTACAATATTAACCTCTCCTGTTCCAGAAGGCGTAATTGTGATATCTTTATTTGTTCCACCTGCATTTAAAGAAAGAGCATCATTTGAAGTTACCGATCTTGTATGCAAAGTCAACCAATTCAATAAAGTTGTACCAAGATTATGAGTAATGTCAATAACTGGATTTATAGACTTATTAGCAATAATATTTTTATCAGTTGCCGCATCTAAATTTAAGTCATCGTCTGATTCAACCTTTCTAGAAAATATATTTACAAATACTTTTAAAAGTGACCCTAATGATTTTGTATTTGTATTACTTGGCTCTATATTATCATCAATAATAATTTTTCCTTTGGTGGAACTTTCAGTTGATTTTAATGTAAGGTTCTCATTCACCCCTGTTCCACCAGAAATGCTTTGACCATTCGCACGTCCACTTTGCAATACAGTATCAGATGGTTCAGCAAAAAAATCGTAATCTGTTCCTGCTATCAATCGACCAGTAAATGTATTGCGTATAATTATTATATCGTTAGCATTTACAACCTCTGTTCCTATTAGCGTACCAGCATCAGTAAATTTATACTGTTCTCCTTTATTCCCAGAAGTTAAAGCATTAAAATCAGCAACCGTAATACCACCCTTATAATCAATAACTTTTGCTACAAGATCAGATAGTAGATCCCATTTTAAAATATTTGCTTCAAATGAACCACTCTGGGAACCATCAGTATTACAAACATAAATCTTCCCACCATCAATGCACCAATCATCTTTATTCCATGTTTTTACATTCCAAGGAGAAGAGTAGGCAATGCGTTCTCTTGTAAAAGCCCACCTATCAACAGCTCTCCAAGGTTGTGTCCCTAACTCATTTGTTTTAATAGAAAAAGAAGAAGAACTTGTTAATTCTCCGTAAACTGTTTTACTTGGTACATAACCAAGCAATCCTGGAACATCAATTTGAATTTCGCTGTCAGCAATCCACTCAGTAGATGGAATTGTTTTTTGAAAATATAGAACACCTGTATTATCAGTTCCAACATAAAAACGAATAATTATATTATCTTCAGCAGGTGTTGAGCCAGTTTGATAATATACTTTAGAAATTAATTGATTTTCAGTAGGTGCTACAGTATAACCAAATGAAGTTCCAGAGAAAGTATCAGTATTGTCGGATTGAGTAATAGTTCTAAGTTCTTTTGTTGCCAATAATGGCACTTCTGGTTCTATACTGCCTGAATCATTAAAATGCGAATGAATTACCAATGTTTTAGAATCATCTGATACAGACCTTACCATTAAAATATGTCCTGCAGCAGAAATACGTAAATCGCGACCAATATAAAGAGAATCACCACTTATACGAAGATCAGAATCATTCCATACACCATTTTCACGTTTTTCAATTACTGGAATACCATTTTCCTCAATAATCCTAATGCCACCATCTGTATTAGCATCACCTTTTATATATGTAGTCCCGGAAGGATTGTTGGAAATCGTACTTCCCTTATTATTACTACTTATAGGCATATTGTTAACTCACCTCTACTTTCTTTTAGAAATATAATCCATACCATTTTAAATTTTGACCCAAGTTTCCTAATACTTTTATTTGTTGAATATTACAATAGTCGATAGTGGTAGAGTTTCCAGCAGCTATGCATACACAATATTCTGATGGTAAAATCTGAATAAATAAATCTGTTGCGTCTGCTTCAATTGTTAATGAGTTGAGATGATTTAAATTCCCATTTGTGTCTGCAAATGTTATGATTTGATTATTTGCTGTTGTCGTATAAAATTCTACTAAATTATCTTTATGGATTGAGCTGATAAATCCTGAGTGTGCGAGATTCCCTACTGGCATAGTTATCATTCCTTTCTTTTTTATTTTAGTTGGTAATTAGTAAAAAATAAGGAGAAGAAGACAATTTGATTTTGTCTGTCTTCTCCTTATTTTGATGTTTGGATTGGGGGGGTTGGTTTTGGAATAATTATAGGATTGTACATTTCCTATAATTTTATTATATAAGAAACTACAATCTCTAATTATAGTTTCTTATAATTAATTATTTATAAATTGGATATGCTTTAAAATCTGATTTTTCAATTTCAGATTCATACTGAATTTTAATATAGTCATTAACTTTTTTACCTATATCTAAATCAAAAGAAATGCCATAACCTTTAAAATCAACAGCAAAAGAATTTTGTTTTATCCATATTACTTTACAATTTTCTTCTTTAATTTCTTGCTTAAATACGATTATTTCTTCTTTTTTGTCATTTTCTGTATTTTTATCAATGCTTTCTTCTTTTATTACTTTTGACATATATCCACCTCTTGATTATTTTTGCATCTTACATAACTGCTTAACATTTTAAAGCGTCTATCTTGTACGCAAAATCTCACAAACCCACATGATAAATTGTCTATGGAGCATTTAAAAAATGCTTCTAAACTATTTTGAAAAAGAATTCCTTTTTGGCATAAATCAGAATTTCTCACTATTAATTACTCTCCTATATGGTTATTTGACAAAAGGAAAATATTGAGTAAATATATTTTCCTTTTGTGTTATTATATTTTAGCTTGCTGTTGCTGTAACTTGGGCAGTTATGGTATTTTTATTTGTAATAGACACATTAATAATTGAAGCTCCAGCCTGAATTCTTGTTAAAAGTCCAGTATGAAGACCTGCTGTAATATTTGCAGGAGTTCCACTAGTAAAAGTGAGATCACCAACAGGAGCGACAAATGCAGAGTCTCCATTAGTAGGAACAGCATATACTTTTAAAGTAAGAGTTGGACTTCCTGCAGACAAAGCAACAGTATCATCTGCTACGGCTAAAAATCCTACATTATCATACCAATTATTAGCATCAATCACTTCAGCAATTGTAGCATAATAACCTGAACCGTTACATCCTCCAGTTCCAGCAAAACTTAATGCCATCCCTTCTAATGGTGTTTGGGCAACTCCAGATGCAGTCATTGAAATAGATTGACTTCCTGCTATCTGGAATCTTGGAACCTCTACTTGTACTTTTCCAATAATACTAGAACCTGCAGCACTTGATTCATCAGAACTTGCTAATTGTGTATCGATTACCAATCTTACAACAGAAGGCAAGAAGTTGGAATTTACAGTAACATATCTAGCAGCAGAATCAAGAGTGAAATACTGAACACATACGATATCGTTTTCTAATCCACCAACCAAAGTAAAATCTTTGGTGCTAAAAGTAACTTTTGTCGTAGTTCCTGCTGCATTTGTAACATATCCATAGACATCTGCCCCACTAACATCTGGTGTTAAAATTGGAGTTCCTACTACTGTTCCTGCTCCGTCTACACCCAATGTAACATTTTCTTCAGTCCATACATTTTTACCAGTAAGAATAGAAGAACCAACATTTTGTCCAATCATATTTAGAGAGAATTGTGTTTCTGTAAGTTTCGCGCTAAACCTACCGCTATGATAATAAATATACTGAAGCGCATTTCCTTGCCCAGCGGAAATTTCTTCACTTGCGGTTGTAATATCAATTGAATCATCCAAAATTGTGCGACTGCGGAATAAAATGTCTCCTGTTGAAATATTGAAAGCAGTAACCGAACCTACTCCAACGAGAAATTTCTTTGCCATGTTATATCTCCTCCTTTATAATGTAAATTATTTTTGAGCATTGCCTTTGCCGTTTACTTTATTTCTGAACTCTTCAAAATCAACCTTCACATCAGCATATTTATCGTCAACTGATAAATCGCTCATCCAATGGTCAATTCCTTGTTCAAATTTTACAAAACCACTCATAGAAGCAGTTTTATAAATTTCATAATGTAATTTATAATCAACTCTTTGAAGTATCTTAGAAAATTTTCTAATTGTTAAATTATAAATATCATCCATACTTAAAGAAGTGCTTATTAAAACACAAATAAGTTGATCTTCCAAAGAAGCCATTTTCTTTTTGTTTTTATTTACAAATTCTTGTGCCTCTTTTAATGCTTTTTCCATTTTAGGATCTATATAGGTATTATCATAATCTGGAATATTTTGATAAATAATTATATTTTTAATTTTATCAAAATCTGTTTTATCAATAATGTTTTCCTTTAATATAGTTTTTTCTTTATCATTTTCTGAATAACTAAATTTGATATTTAATTTGAGATTAATCTTATTATTTTCATCTTTTATGTACATGATATTTTCTTTTTCTATCCCCAAACTTAGACTAATAATTTCAGTCAACATTTGAGCATAAACATTCCCATTTTGATCATTTTCAATTAAATAAAATAAAAAATCCAAATAACTCATGCTGATTACTTTAGGATCTGGTATTTTATTCTTTTCTATTAATAAGCAATTTGCTATCATATGAAAATTTAGATATTCTTGCATTCTAACAGGATAAATTAATATTGGCAGATTCTCATATTCTTTTACAAGTTTAGATATTATTAATTCTGTACTTTCATTTAAATCTTCTAATCCAATTTTATTAAATTCATTCTCAATTTCTTGTTTTCTAATTAAAGATTTCTGTGTTAAATATGGTACTGGTTTATCGTATATAAAGCATTGTTCATATTGTGATATATCCATATTTTACACAGACCTCGTACTTAAATAAAAGAAATAACCAGAAAAACTAGAATTCCAATTTGCAACCTTAATTGATGACTTCAATTGTAAAACACCTATGCCACCTAAATCTTGACCATTAAAATCTTTTAATATTTCATTAACCATGACTAGAGGTTTAATGTAATTGTCATCTAAATCCCATCTTGAATTATGAATTACAATTTGAAAACAAATATCTACATTTGTTAAATATATATTATTTGGTTCAAATATAGGAATAAAGAATCTAATTTCTGTACGAGGATCAGAAACAACTGAATCATAAAATGGCATCTTGAAAAGTTTTTGCTGATTTACAGGATCAGACCCTTTACCAACCATATCTATAATTTGTTCTATTGTAATTTCAGGTTGTGATAAAGCATCTGCTGAATCATACTGCAAACATTTCATTAGTGTTTTGTTCTCAATTATTTTATTTCCTATATTTGATAATAGATTTTGAATCCCATCTAATTTAATTAATTCATTATTTATTGACAAATTTATCACAACCCTTTAGAATTTTACTTAAAACAAACTCTTTACTTGAATAACCATTCCATCCTGACTAATAATTTCTTCATCTGTACTTTTACACCATAATTTTATACTTCCTAAATTATTTCCTTTAATTTCACAAGTATTATTAATTGCATTTTGAGATGTAATAGTTGCTAATGTAGTTGGTAAATTATCAATTCCTGTTAACCAGAAAAATGATTCTTTAACTATAGGTAAACCATTATTTTTGAATATTGCTAAAAATTCTTTAGTGTACGTTTTGATTATTGATGTGCTTCCACTAATTTCTACAGTATAATTATTTTGTTGTTCACTAACAATTTCAACACTAATATCATCCATTATGGTTAAGTCATTTGCAAGTTTACAGCTAAATACAACACCCCCAACATCTAAAATTGTTACAACGCCTGTACTAGAATTTATAGTTGCAATTGTAATATCGCTACTACTAAACACTAAACTAGGTATAATAGAAACAATTACCCCATCTATTTTTACTTGAGCGTTAATTGTTAATGGGTCATTTTCATTTACTTGTATTGAATCTCCATTTAGAATTTCTAAAGTAAATATAGGGATTGGTTGTGATACTTCGCTATATTTTAGTTTAAATATGAGCAAATTGGGTTTTGTGATATCATCTGGCAAAGTTATAACCTCGTATGAATGTAATCCTATTTTGAAGATGTTATTTGGTTTTATTTGTTGAGTTGTTGAATTTGAAGAAACAATCATGTATACTTGATTATCTACAGTTGTTATTACTTTATTTTCATCTTCTGATAGGAATAGTTTATCTGTGATTATACATGGAATGAGAATTGGGAGGGAGGTTGGTGTTGGATAAAAGGTGAATGTATTGTTACATCTTTGAATAAGACATGAATTTGTTGGTGTTTCAATTTTCCCTCCATCAGTACAAAACCAATATGAATCATTAAAATTATACAAATCACCTATTGATGTGATTATACTATTGTCTTTAAAAACAACCTTTCTATAATCATCGGTTCTGGATGTTACTAGTTTTAATTCATATGGCGTATTTAATCTTACAACCACATTTTCGTATATACCAGTAGAATTGTTCATTTTCTGAATTGTATAAATATTAGATGCGTTTTCGAATTGATCATCTACCATAGCTTGCAAATCATCCCAATATATTTCCTTTGGAGATGATGGAGCGATAGTTAAATAAGCATTATAATATTTAAGTGTTATGATCCATCATCTCCTTTACTGCAATTAGGCATAATTACCACTATTCCAAGATTCCCAATTAATATTTTTTAAACTATAAACTGTCGTTGTTTGATTTATCCGTTCAATTAAGATATTCTGAACATCAATTTTTGCTTTTAAATTATTAGCATTTGAATACATTTTAAAGTCCGTATCGCTCAAGAAATTCTGAAGCTGTGTTACATCTAGTATTTTAGTAGTCATCCATTCAATTACAGTTAAATCACTTAGAATAACTTTTTCAGATAATGTTAAAGTAGGTATAAAAGTGCTTGTTATTAAATCTACATCCTCTAAATTTTGTTTGCATTCATAAAACTTAGGTATAGCCTTTATTACATATCCACCCATCAATACTTTAAAATCATCTATAGAAATATTATATAATTGATCTAATTTATAATCTCTAAAGCTAAGAACTGCTAAGTCTATTATCTCATCAAATGAAGTTCCAATTTAAATCACACCCTTTATCCCACCTGAATTTGCTTATATTCTTCAGCTATTTCGACAATACTTCTTGTATAAATTCTACTTAGGGCATCAACCTTATTTAAATCAATATCTTCTCCATTAGCTATTTTTCTTGCAATAATTGAAACAATTTGTTCTTTTTGCATTTCTGTAGAATTATTAAACAATTCAACCATTTCTTTACGATTGTAATCTAAAAGTTTTTCGATGATTTCTTTAGATAATAAGTTTTGATATATATCATATAAACCATGATTTGCAATTACATTATCGTCACAAATATAGAATAATCCCATTTCTGCAAAACGATTTTGATAATGAAGAATGTCTGCTAAATCAGCATATATAATATTTTTTGTCTCACCAAATTTATCAAATTGATAAGGTTTCCCTTGCCCATATTGTGCTGTTGTTAAAACCAAAATGCCATCAGTAAGAGAAATAACTTTTATTCTTTTGCTTGAATGAATTTCTCCATATTCTTCTTTTGGTTGAGGTTTAAAAATAGGAACTTCAATTTCTTCTTTTGTCGTTGCTGTTTTATCTTCTTTAGATGCAATTAGAGATTTTACTAGATTTTTTAATTCATCTAATTCACTCTCTAAATCTTCATAAGATTTTTGATTCTGTTTTGTTTCCATAGTAACTTCTTTGGTTTGAGGAGTATTTTCTTTCTTTGGTCTTCCTGCCATATTTAATTTTCTTCCTTCCGTGTAAATAAATTTTTAAACAAATATCAAATAAAGAAGAGATGCAATTAAAATTAGAAATGCATCTCTATATTTATTTTACTAATATTTAAGGTAGTGTGATAAGTCCAGCTAAAGAATTTGTAGCAACAATTGTTGTCCAGTTCTTTTTAAGAGTAGTAGATTGAGTTAGGTTAGCATTATCATATACTCCACTTGTAACACTGGTTGTCGCTCCTTCTAGACACAATTTAATGATTTTTTGACTAGAAGGCGATAATACATAAACTCTAGTGTCATCAAGCAAGAGTTGGAAAGGATTTTTGAAATCTGCAACTTGTGGGATAACTAGGGCATCTGACCCAAAAATAGTTCTTGTATATCCCAATTTTACATAATCAGAATCAAGGGTGTAACGATAGTTGGTGTCTTGTGGTAAAATTTTTGAAAGAGCAATCTGTGTGCCAACAAAAATACTTTTTGCTCCCATATTATAAGTAGTAATCTTTTGTGCAAGATTTACAGCAGCATCTTGACTGTATCCAACTACTTTAGTTCCTGCAACACCAGTAGCAAGATTTGTCATAGCGGTATTAAATGCATTATAAGCATCTACAGTCATTTGAG
>Ga0209728_1001620_pt1 | contig 13244 bp, 17 predicted proteins | sample RifGroD1_FD_183997 | JGI IMG/M metagenome (GOLD analysis project Ga0209728, IMG submission 183997) | Groundwater microbial communities from Rifle, Colorado, USA - Groundwater D1 (SPAdes) (version 2) | ecosystem: Environmental > Aquatic > Deep subsurface > Groundwater | place: Rifle, Colorado... | reverse complement strand
TTTATAGGCTCTTTTTTGTTGCAAAAAATTAAGAGGAGAGTGATAGTTAATGGGATTTTTAGATAATATCGGTGCTATAGGCGGTGCCGTAGCAGTGGGTAAAACTATAGCTGACCAAATTAATAAGAATAAGAAAACCACTCCGGCAATACCAGCTAACCCTTCAAGGTCATCAGGAAACTCAAGTGTTGTACAGCCACCTTCTAACAATAGCGGAGTTACAAAAGGTGACGTAGGCAATGATAATTCTTTAATAGGCAAAAGCCCGACAGGTGGAGAGGATTTCTATACAGGACCATCAGCAGTAGAAAATCCAGCATATACACCAGTCGCACCAGCAGAAACTACTACAATAACTGATACTACAGACATATCAAGACAAATTGAATCACTCAAAAGAGCTCAACTAGCCAGCAAAATTGCAGGACTAGACAAATCATATCAAGCATCAACAGCTAACCTTGATACTGAACAGGCTGCTATTGCTCCACAGTATCAGACACAGCGTAATGCAGCAGCAGCACAATCAGACATTGGAGCAATGAACTTCGCACAATACATGGCAAGTAGAGGAGTAAAAGGTGCTAGTGCTGGTATGCCAGAGATATATCGAAACAATGCCCTACAAGGACAAATTGGAGCATTGAACCAGCAAGAACAATCAGCTAATGATACTATTGGCAGAAATAGAACACAGCTCGGTAATGCGTATCAGTCAGACATAACTGCAGCTAACAACGATGTAGAATCACAGGCACTACAGGCACAGATTGAGCAGATGAACGCTGATAGAACATATCAGGCACAACAAGATGCAGCAGCATTGGAAAAAGATAAATATGCAAATACTTTAACACAGCAGAACAGGCAAGAATACGAATCTAATGCCGGACAGTATGCTTCAGATTATCAAGCACAAATTAACGCCATAAAAAATGATGGTGATACCTCTAATGATTGGCAGGCAGATATATTAGCAAATCTAAGACAACAGAAGTTAGCCTCACAGCAAGCTGCTCAAAAAGCAGCAGAAGAAAAAGCAGCATCGGCAAAAACAGAATCAGAAAAAGAAGCTATTAAAAACGCTCTTGACATATGGAAAACTTCAGGGACTGCAAATAGTTATGTAAGTAGCGTGTTAGGCGTACCTTCTGGAGCTATGACGGCTGATTACAACATGGACAGTATACAAGCCAAGGTATCACAACAAAACGCAGATACAAGTGCTAAGAATGCTGATACATCGAGAATTAATGCTAATAAAGTTAGCGCGACTGAACCAAAGTATAAATATAAGGAAGACCCTGATTTTGCAATTGATATATCATGGATAGCATCAAACAAAGAATCAGCATATGATGAAATAAGCAGTAAGGCAGAGAGTTTAATTAAAAAGTATGGATATGACGGTTATGCAGAATTATTAAAACAAGCAAGCACATATTAATGGAGGTGTTTAAATGGCTGGATTACTTGGCGATTCCGTTAAAAATAGCAATAAAGAAATAAGAAAAGGTGGATTGCTTGGAAGCACACCTCCGAAAGAAATAAAACAACCAACAAAGAAGCCTTCACAAAACGTGGGGGCTTCTCCTGTTAAGAAGTCTATTCCGCTAAAGCCAAAAGCAACACCAGAAGCAATAGTGGACAGTATGAGAGGCAAACAAGGCAGTAATATAAAATCATACATTGACAGCATACCTAACCTAAAACCAGACTATAAAAAGAAGTTATATAATTATGGTGGAGTAAAAGAAGATACTAATATTATCAAAATGGATAAGCTGGAGTTAAACGCTAATGCTAGAGATTTAATAAAAAATGCCCAACTTGTTCCCAAAACAAATGCCAAAGATTTAATAGCTAATGCACAACTGAAACCAAAAACACCAATTCCAAAGCGACAAAGTGTATGGAATACTGACATAGGCAAAAAAACAGAAAACGCCATGCTTGCCTCAAGTATGCCAAATAGTGCTGTTAACCAAGTTATAGTTGACAAAGTAAAAGGCAAAGGTAAAAAAATAACCGAATCTGCATGGGAAGGGTTTGAAAAGCCATCAGTAAAAAGAGAATTTACAAGCGTTACAGAAGCTTTACCGCAAGGATATCAAGATTACAAAGCTAAGCATCCAATAAAAACATTGCCATTGGAAATTGTAGCAAACGCTTTAACTGACCCAATGTCGTTATTACCATTTGGCGCAGGAGCCAAAGTTGCGAAAACAGGTGCTAAAGTCAGTAAGGCTGGTAAAGAAGTAACTAGCATACTTAAAGCAGTAGAAGCAGGAGTGCCATTCTCTAAAGGAGAACTAGCAAGGCAAGGAGTAGGAGTATCTCCATCTACAGGCTCATACAAACTAAAACCAATAGGCTACACACAAGAGTTTAAGCCTGTTGAAACTACAGTTAATAAGGTTAGTACAGTTAGGGATAAAACACCAGATACTTACTATCATGGCACTAATGCGAATTTTGATGATTTTGATAGCAGCAAAATAGGGAGTTACACAGGGAACGAAGGGTTCTATGGTAAGGGTATATACGTTAGTAGAAATCCTGTCGCAGCTCATGTTTACGGAAAAAACATAATGAGTACTAATATTGAACTAAATAATCCTTATAAAATAAATAATAAAACATCATATGAAGAAGTTGCAAATCTTGCTGAAACAGAAGTTATTAAAACTAGTGATTATGCTAAAGACTTTGCGGATATGATTTCTAAAAACCCCTCAAAGTTTACTGAAAACTTGAAAAAATTAGGGTATGATGGCGTTGATGTAAGCAATGGTGCCGAAATAGTAGTATTTGACGCTTCAAAAGTCAAAAAAATAGGTACAAAAAGTAACTTGAAACTAGATGAAGTCTTAAAACTTCCAGATTCAACATATAAACAACGCCAATTCACACCATCAACTACAGTACAAAAAGGATTACAACCATACAATAAGCCAATATATCCAGAGTTGAAACCTAAGCTAAAGCCAACAGCAATTCCAGAAGTAGCGCCAACGAGTCCAACTTTGCTTGAAAATAATAATGCAATGCCTCCAAGCGTTCCGAGTAAAGGAACTAAAGCAAGCAAGTTTTCTCAAACTGTAACAGGCTCTCAAGTTACTACGCCAGAATTAAACGCTGCTATAAAAAAAGACTTGGCACAATATACGCCAGTTACAAACAAAGAAACGCTTGATATTGCTGTAAAAAAAGTAGACACAGATTATAAGGCATCACTGAGCGAATTTTACAACAAACAACAGTTGAAAACCGCAGATGATACAGCATTGGGTGAAGCATTAATAACTAGGTCTATAAAGAATGGAGATGTTAATGAAGCGAATAGACTAACTGCTGATTTAGCAATGAAACTCTCTGAATCTGGTCAAGTTATCCAAGCAGCGGCAATGATGAAAAGAATGACACCAGAAGGAATGTTAATGTTTGCTCAAAGGCAAGTGAATAAAATAAACGAAATGTTGCCCAAGAATAAGCAGGTCAAACTTACAGAACAAGAAGCACAGGAAATTATTGATAGAATGAATAGAGTTATTAATATGCCTGAAGGTAGGGCGAAAGATGTAGAAGTTGCAAAAGTCGGCAAGCTAATTGCAGAAAAAAGACCTACAACTATCGTTGACAAAACAAGAGCAGTAAGAAACATGGCTTTGCTTGGTAATCCAAAAACATTTGTAAGAAATATTGGCGGCAATACTTTTATGGCTGGAGTTGATACGTTCCTGAGCAATACAATAGGAGTCCCTATTGATAAAGCTTTAGGAGCATTTACAAAACAAAGGTCTGTTGGATTGCCATCATTATCTAAACTTGTTGAAGGATCAAAAAAAGGTTTTGGGGAAACAATGTCAGATTCAGTTGGGGGCTTATCGTTAAAAGACTTACAAGGTAAATCGTTGAAAGATAAAGGTAAAATGCTGTTAGATGGTTTGGCAAATCCAATAGACACACAGAATTTTGCGTTATCTGGCAACAAGTTTGAAACAGGTAGAACTTTAGCTTTTAAAAATAAACCTATGCGAATACTTGAAAACGTAGTTAATACATCACTAAGAGTAGGTGACCAGCCATTCTCACAAGCTTATTACGAAGATGTTTTGAACCAATTGAGGAAGACTAATAAGGTTGATGTTGCTACTGAAGAAATGAAACAGATTGCCCAACAAGTAGCCAAAGAAAGAACTTATCAAGATGTCAATACTATTAGCACACTGTTGGAAGGAATCAAAAAGTTACCGCAGAAAATACAGAATCATCCAAGACTTAAAAACACATTACAGGTTATGGCTGATTCGATTCTACCTTATGTTAGAACCCCTGGTGCTATTTTAAAGCGTGGGCTTGAATATACGCCTGTTGGAGTTATGGAAGGTATATTAAAGCTTGGTGCATCTGCTAAAGATGGTAAGTTGACTATGGCAATGCAAAGAGAAATAGTTGACAGAATTTCAAGAGGTATAGTTGGAAGCGGAATTTTAGCAGGGGGAATTATAGCAGGCAAGAAAGGTGTTGCAACAGGAGCACCAAACAAAGATAAAGACGTTGCGACTTTTGAAAGGAATGCAGGAAAGCAGAGCTATGCTATAAAAACAGGCGATAACTATACCAATTATAACTGGGCACAGCCTATGTCACTACCGTTTGGAGCAGGAGTTCAAGCAGCATTGTCCAGAAAAGAGGGCTCGGATAATTTAACAGCAGGCGTAGAAGGATTATCGGCAGCTGCTAATTTTTACGCAGACCAGCCAATGTTACAATCACTACAAAGATTGCTCAATGATAATTACGGTAATACAAGCATTGGTGAACGTATTTTAGGTGCATCATTGGAACTTCCTAAACAGTTTATTCCAGCAGTAGTAAACCAATCAAGGCAAATGAAAGACGGAACACAAAGAGATACTTATTCTCCTAATTTTATTCAAAAGAATTTGGTTAAGCCTATACAAAATAAAATACCTGGAGCTAGTCAGAAGCTACAGCCTAAGCTTGATACATTTGGTAATGAAATAAAATTGTTTCAAGGTAAGAATAATTTCTTCAATGCAGCCGTTAACCCTGCCACAAGCACAAAGTATAGTCTGAATACTGAGCAAAAAGAAATACTAAGACTATATGATGCTACTGGCGAGAAAACACACTTCCCAGTTGTAACCGATAAGAATATAGAATGGAAAGGGCAGAAGATAAACTTTACACCAGAAGAATATACGAACTTCCAGAAGCTAGTCGGACAGGCAACACAAACAGGATATTCTACAACGATGAAGTCTGATGAATATAAAAATTCTACTGATGCTGACAAAATCAAGAGCCTTGGTAAAATAATATCTGATGCAAAAGAAAACGCTAAGTTTGAAATATTAAAAGGACGTAATTTAGCAAGGAACAAAGGTGTATTTGATATTCCTACATCATTGACGAAAAACAAAAAGACAATTCAACTTACTCAATCTCAGCAAGAACAGATGTATGATAAAATACAAGAATACAGCAAAACTAGGTTCCAATGGTTGAGTGAAGAAAAAAGAAAGCAGAAAATAAAGGATTTAGTATACGAAGAATTTAAGCGTAAGAACATAGTGAAATAGAGGGATGTAATCATAAGTACCCCTCTATAAAAACCGCAAATTACCCCTATTTTAAGCCTCGTTTTTTAGCCGAAAACAGGGCTTTTTACATACCCCAAAATAAAACTCACGGAGGTTCAAATGGAAGAAAAAATCATTGAAATGTTAGAACACATTAGAGATGAATCCAAAAGAAATAACGAAATAAACAAAAGGTTAGTAACTTCAATAATTTTCGTTTCTGCCTTTTGGGCTATATGTATAATGGTATGCTGTGGGTTTTATTTTGTTAATACATACAGTTATGATCAAATGAGCCAAGAAGTAACGCAACAAGACCAAACAGTCACACAAACCATAAAGTAAGGAGGAATGAACCATGATGATTAAAAGACCAAAACCACCAAAACCACCGAAGCCAAGACCAAGGAGGGCAATGTAATGGATGAATTGCTATTAGCGCGAATTGAGAAGCTAGAAAAAAATGTCGAGAAGCTACAAGACAACAACAGTGTTAATTCTGAAAGGCTAACACGAATAGAGGGAAAAGTTGACGAATTATCCCGGAATGTAGAACGCTTAACAAAACAAATAGATGATCTATTAAGCCAACCAAAACAACGGTGGGATATAGTCAGCGCGGCATCAATAACAGCAATCGTGTCAGCAGCGGTTGCTTTTTTTGTAGGCAAAATAATATAAGAAGGTGAAAGCATGATTGATTTATCAAAATTAGATTTAAGAGTCAAACAACTAGCCTTAGAGTTAGTAAAACGTGCGCCCACTTACTGCAATGTGAATATCATAATAACTCAAGCTTACAGGAGCATAGAAATACAAAACGAACTATATGCACAAGGAAGAACTAAGCCCGGTAAGATTGTAACCAACGCCAAAGGCGGTACAAGCTATCATAATTATGGACTTGCTTTCGATATTGCTGTAATGAACAAAGACGGAAAAACGGTCAATTGGAGTGACATATGCGATACTGACCATGATAACAAAAAGGATTATTACGAGATAGGCGCATTAGGCAAGTCTATAGGACTTGAATGGGGTGGAGATTTCAAGTCGATTATTGATATCCCACACTTCCAGTTAACTTATGGCCTATCTATAAAAGATTTACAAAAAGGTAAACGTCCGAAAGGAGCTGTGAAAAAATGAACGCATTAATAGATAAATACCTAACATTTGTACTCTGTATTATATGCCTTATGTCTGCTCTATTCGTATATGGTGCAAACAATAACGAGCTAGTAATGATTGTAGTAGGTTCCATAGTGACACTTTTAACAGGGCCTAAACAGTAATGTATAGGGGGATTAATTTCCCCCATACTATTATAATGGAAGGGAAACAAAACTTTGTGTTTATTGGTAACTAGTGGGGATACACAAGTAACCTATATACTAAAAGTATGCTTCTAGTGTTATATGACCTCTATTGTATATAACGTGTTTTATCAATACTCTTAATATCTGTTTTTGTTCCTCGGGAGTAGCGTTATAAAATATTGCATCAAAGTTATTAGCAATACTTATCATATATTCAATATTATCTTGTGATTTCTTAGACATAGATATTTCTAAGCTTAACTTCCCGATTTCCTTGTTTAATACTTCTCTTTGGCTTTCTAATTCTGACAATTTAGTTTCTACTTTTGATATTAGAATATTACTTGTACTTTTAGATAAATTTTCTATTAGATTGCTAATATCTTTATCTATCTTAAATATTGCATTTTGAATACGGAGTTTTTCTTCTGCAAATTTACTAGATTTATCTATTGTTACATTGTTTTTATTCACAAACTTCTTTATTTTTTGTTTTAAATCTTTCAATACTCGTTTTTCAATCTCGTCAACTCTTATTGCCGTATTATCGCACACATGATTCCCTTGATGTTGTTTAGCTCCACACTTGTAATATCTATATGTAATATTTTCGGCTGGGTATCTATCAGCACGTTTCCGACTATACATAAGGGATTGAGTTACTAACATCATATAACCGCATATACCGCATTTCACAATACCACTTAATATAGATGTTCCTTTGCCTGTTCTTGGTGGTGATGATTTGTTTTTACTCATTATTTCTTGTGCTTCAATCCACTTTTCGCCAGGTATAATACCTTTATGCTCACCAACTATTATGTGATATTTATCCTTGCTATCTCCAGAACTGCTTGTCCTGCCATAAAACATGCAGCCAAGTTGTCCGTCAAAATCGGATATCTCGTTGACTATGTTTATCCCTGTATCAACAAAATAATTGTATACATCAGTGGTGTTAGTGGTATACAAGGCATTACGTAATATCTGTGATAATGTTTTCTGTGTCCAGTTGGATCCTTTTTTAGTTTTTATTCCGGAACCGTTGAGGTCCGCAACAACTTTCCGCACACTTTTACTACTTAGATACATATCAAATATTTTATTTATAATGATAGATTCATCCGTATCAACTGTGAGTATTGATTTCTCTTTACCAGATTCAGTTATCTTTGTTGATGAATATCCGAATGGGACAGGACCCCCTGTCCACCTTCCAAGTTTGGCCCTATAGTAACAATTATCCTTTATACGTTCGGCAATGGTTTCACGTTCAAGTTGAGCAAATACCATGACGATCATTACCATAGCCCTGCCCATTGGGGTAGACGTGTCAAAGTTTTCGCTAACTGATATGAAATCAACTCCATACTTCTCGAATAGTGTAATAAGGTTGCCAAAATCGGTTATACTTCTTGATATTCTATCAAGCCTGTATGTTATTATTGTTTTAATCTTTCCTGCCTTTAAATCAGCTAATAGGCGTTCAAAATCAGGGCGGTGAATATCCTTACCCGAATATCCAGCGTCCTTGTAAACCTCATACTCTAAACCTTTGTAATTACAATACTGTATGCATTTTTCTGCTTGGGCATCAATAGATAAGCTATCACGCTTTTCAATTGATTGCCTTGTGTAAATGGCTGCTTTCACTGGTTACCCCTTTTGTATATAATCATTCTCAATTGTTTGGGAAGTTCATATATTATGTATATTAGCGTTTTAATTATTTGTTTCATTTTTGCCTCTTGTAAAATTTTATAAAAATTATTTTTAAACATATTGACTAAACGAAACAATGTTGCATATAATAGAATGTATAAAGAAGCAGTTTTGCGCTAGGTTAAAGGATGGTCATCTTAATTGGTGACAGCACTCGATGGAGTGTGGGTTCCTTCCTCTAGGGAGCTGCTTCTTATATTTCGTTTAGCCATTCATATTCCGCTCTATAATCATCCATATTTTCTGAAGGGAATATTTTTATACCATAACTAAAAAGATTACCATTTCGTCTATATAATTTATCCTTAATAGTCATAATATAACGTTCATCTATATAACCTAACGAATCATTTTCTAGTGCTTCTGACAACGCGCCACAACAGCAATCAACGAACTGTAATAATTTTCTTTGATATGCAGGTTTGACTTCGAAAGAGTTTATACAATATTTACTTAAATGCAATGATTTTATATATGACTCAAGTTCTTCATAAGAAATACTAGCTTTATTGCTAAATATAATATTTGCAGATCCGTTTAATGCACTTATAGCCCAGCATATGCGTTCCATTAAAAATCTACATGTATAATGATATACAAGCTTGCCCTGCAATTTTGTTTCTTTTATGTTATAGGTATCAACTGCAATATTAATTAATAAAAAATCTTCTTTCGCTATTCTATCAATTATATATCGCTTTTTACTTACGTTTTTATTTCTAATTTCTTTCCAATGGATCATTTTATTATTAGGTATTTTAAGAAAATCTTTTAATTCATCGACTACATGTGATATATCTAGGTCGTTATCTTTTTTGATAATTGCAGCAGACAACAAGAACCATCTCGTCCCTTTCCTGATACCTTCATCTCCACTTTCGTCAATATAAACGTTATAAATGCTATTATCCATATACGACCTCACACATTATTTCCCGATAAATATGTTTACTTATTAATCTCAATGTTTATATTATTGTTTTCTTTTAATGTAAATATCGAAGCAACAAATATGATTGCTGAACCAATATCTATATATCGCCAAGTTTCCCTATTTAAATATATTGGGTAAATAGGATTGAACACAATCCCAGTTATAATAAATAAAACCATCCAAAATTTTTGACTAGATTCATATGATATATACGCTAAATAAGCAGATATGCCACATACTATCCAGCGTAATATCGTATAGTAATCATAAGGATTATCACTTAACGCAACTATAAGCATAATTGCTACAATCGTTTTCAAGATAATATTTATTGTATTTTTATTCATAATTCACCTCATTTTATCCCTGAAATATTAGGTCTTACAAACCCTACTTTTGGCAAAACAAAGTGTCCCTGATAAACCGAGTTTTCTTTTTCAATTGAAACAGAACCACCATCAACTTGAACTCTTCCTGATATATCAACGGTGTTATTTACGTTTACATTACCTTGCACATCAACAGGTTTGCTAATGTTAACCTCTACAGTGTTTGGCACATGAACGTTTCCGTTAACTTCAACACTTCCATTTCTTGTATCTGGCATTTTAAAATAAATAAAACATAATAATACAGCTATAATTGTAAGCATTAATGGTTGATATACATTAGGAATAATCATTAATATTTTTTTAATTCTATTCATAACACGCCTCCACGCTTATTCTCATAATAATCCAACGCCTTACGCATAAACTCATCAGGCACATCAAAATAGTCAGCCAATTCCCATATATCAACATATCCTCTATTAATTGCAATGTGTAATTCAGCAACAGGTATTAGGCGTTCAAAAGCCCACTTATTTGCCCGGTATTCTTGCCTACCTATAGTTAACATATCGCGAAATGTTTGCGCTATAATCGGGCTTTCTACTCCTGTACAATAGTGACCTAGTTCATGGGCTAGTACACATTTTTCTTCTGAATATGTAGGCACTTTATTGTAATCTATCAATATGTCATAATGATCATTATCAAAGTTTATGCATATACCTTTTGTCTTACTGTTCGCAATCCTAAAATTTACCACTCTAATACTTTCTTCTTCTGCGATTAAATAAAGTTCTGATAGTGCATTCATTGGTTATCCCCCATATGTCGATTTATATATGATTTTGTCATATGTATAAGGGAATTTGTTTAAAATCGTGTAAACGGTATGTTTATCGTTGCAAAATTAATCAAGAATGTCGTTCACATCGAAAATCATACTGTTTGCAAATTATTCTTTTTTTTTTCTTCTTCATCTATTTCTTTAAATCTAGACCCTGCATAATTATCCAAATCACGAAGAAAATCATCGTTTATTTCATTATTGCCATCATCAGCAGCAATGCCGAGCACTCTTTTTAGATTGTCACATTTGTCTAGCCTATTGATTAAGGAAACCTTTTTAGCAGTTTCAGTCATGGGAGGTGCTTGAATTACTACATCTTTTTTGCATGCTTTCAAAATTTCATCTACTGTAATCTTAAAAGCATATGCTATCTTTTCTAATGTTTCTAAATCTGGAGTAACTATATCAAGTTCTATTCTTGATATAGTTGTGTTGCTTAGATCAGAAACTTGAGCTAATTTTCTTTGACTATATCCTCGTTTTTCTCGAAATTCTTTTATAAATTTTCCATACGTCATTTCCACCATATTTTTACACCTCTCTAAGCATTAGTTTAAAACATTTGTTGCATTAAATAAACAGTTTTTAAAATATTTATTAGTTTTATATGAAAAAAGTGTTGCTTTTAGTAAACACATATGATAACATTTAGTTGTCACACAGAAGCAACACTTTTGGAAGGGGGGTGAAATATATGTTAAAGGCTAACGTAGAAGCATTTAAGAAACTTATGCAAGATAAAAAATTTAATACTTCATCCTTTGCTAGATATCTTGAACTGAGCAGGTCTACCATTTGGAGAGTTTTGCAAAATGGCGATTCTCCAGGCGAAGAATTTATAGCTAAATTTAAAAATAAATTCCCTAAATTAAAATTTGAAGATTATTTTTTTACAAACAATGTTGCTTAAAAGTGTCAATCACTCCCCCTACACAAAGTAGGGGCTACATACAAAGTATTCATTTATCAAACAGCAATAATGACCAATTATATCACGGAATGTAAGTAAATGTCAACAGAAAGGAAGTGAGAAATATGGCAAAAAAGCAAGAAATAACATTTACATCAACAGGGACATACAATCACGAAAAAATAATGGAATATGTAAAAATTGCTTGCAAGATAGCACAAAGAATTATTGCCAAAGAAGAAGCAGAAAAGGAGGTTAAGACATGAATTTACAACAGGCATTAGATGAATACAAATCTCTAATATCACAGCAAGAAGCAATATTAGCAACACTAAAAAGTGCAAGCGCAAGGCTAACACAAAGAACGTACATCTATAAGTTACAAAGAGAAGAAGCAGACATAATGGATTTTATGGAAAAAGAGAACATAAAAAATGCCTGCTGACACAGGCAAAACAAAAACAACTATATTGTGATGATATCACATGACTGGAGGCAAATCAATGAATATATACCAAAAGCTGATTGAAGTCCGTAAAACAGTTCCGTACTTACAAAAAGAAGCCAAAGGCGCGCAATATAACTATACAGGCAGTAGCCAAGTATTAGCAAGCGTAAGGGCAAAAATGGACGAGCTAGGGCTATTGTTAATACCTTCGGTAACTGGACACAACTTATTAGAATCGACAGTTGAATTTTGGGATAAAGACGGACATGTCAATAAAAGAACTACAACATATTTTACAGAACTTGAAATGACAATGACATGGATAAACGCAGAGAAGCCAGACGAAACAATTACATGCCTATGGTATTGCCAAGGCGTAGATATAGCAGGAGAAAAGGGAGTCGGTAAGGCCCTGACATACGGAGAAAAATATTTCATGCTTAAATCATTCAATATTGCAACAAATAAAGATGATCCGGATTCATTTCAAGCAAAGCATGATGGCGAAACTAAAGAATCTAAACCATCTAAAGAAACGCCAGCGCAACAGCAAAAAACTCCAACAACTCAACCTGATATTGGACAAGTAATAAGCGAAGCACAATGCAAACGATTATTTGCAATATCAAAGGGGCAGAACGATCTAGCAAAAGGAATACTTGAAACATTTGGGTATACATCATCAAAGGAAATAAGGAAGCCTGACTATGAGAAGATTTGCGCCGAAATAGAACGACTAGTAAACGATGTGGCGTAATGGAACCACAATACGAATATATCACCTACCTACACGAATTAGACCGCCAAGACATGGACGAAGAATCAGGCATGGAATACACAGAACCACAGTTGCAGAAGTGGGAAGAAATAAACAAGCACGCAGACCAATTAGGGTTTTAGGGGGATAAATAGATGAAAACAAAAATTATTGAATTGTTAAGGTCAACTGAAAGAGAAGGAATAGAAAATCTAATCAACTATATGGAGAACGAAAGCAACTTTTTCACAGCTCCATGCTCAAGTCAATATCATGGCTGCAAAGAAGGCGGATTGGCAGAACATAGCTTAAATGTATATTTGCTTTTGTCAAATGTTTATAAGGCATCTAATTTAATGGAAAAAC
>Ga0209728_1001614_pt1 | contig 13274 bp, 33 predicted proteins | sample RifGroD1_FD_183997 | JGI IMG/M metagenome (GOLD analysis project Ga0209728, IMG submission 183997) | Groundwater microbial communities from Rifle, Colorado, USA - Groundwater D1 (SPAdes) (version 2) | ecosystem: Environmental > Aquatic > Deep subsurface > Groundwater | place: Rifle, Colorado... | reverse complement strand
TTCTTCATCTTCGTAATGACTTTCTCCCCAAAATTCTGCTTCAAAAGCATCACATCCTGAACATGATCCAAAACTACCATGTACCCATCCTGTTTCTCCTTGGTAATTAACTTTTGCCCACCAATCCCCTTGATAACTTCCAAAATTCTCGAACACCAATACCTCTGCTCCTGCTAATTCTAAACATTCTTTATAACTCATTTTATGTACCTTCCTTTCAATTCTTATTTAACTAATTGAGGATAATCATGAATTCCCCACCATTGTTTATATTCCTTAATTGCTTCATTAAATATTTCATCTTCAATTTCAATAATACTATCAAAGAATTCATCACTAGCCGTACATCCACCATAACCTTCACCAATAAATATCATTTTACAAAATGAATTTTCTTCTCTCATTGCTTGTAAAACTTTATAAGCATTATCATCCATATAAGGCCAAGACATAATTATAATATTAATATCTTTACCATACTTTTTAACTGCTTCAATAGCATCAATATTTTCAATATCAGTCCAATAATTTTTACTTTCATTCCAATTATTTTGACCATCCCATGAAAAATCATCTGTTGCCTTTATGTCAATACCTTGTTGTTTTAATGCAAAACTTAATGATCCTGTGCCAGACATAATTTCTAAACATTTTCTACTCCCTATCCATTTAGATAAAGGAATAATCCAATCCAAAGATACAAGAGAAAATCCCATATGTTTAATAAATTTATCACGTAAACTCCATTTGTTAATATTATTAAACATATGTTTTGGATAGGAATTTGGAATTTGTTTTTTATTGATTTGAGATATGATAGAATCAATGATGTCATTTTCTTCTTTGGAACTTTCTTGGTTTAAGAATGAATACATTTTTAACAACTCCTTAAAATTATTTATATTAGTATTATATCATAGTTGTTGAAGAAATGATAACATCAAATCAACATTTTCAGGGACTACATTTCAGCATACTTACTATAAATCTCATTAACCTTTTCTAGTTTCTTATCTTCTAAAATCTTTCTCCATCTAGCAAAATATTCACCTTGCATATTACCATAATCATGATGTACTCCTACACCCCATATAAGTTTCATATCCTTTAATCTCCACATCTGAGGTGCTTTATGATAATTTATAAACAAGAAATAGTGTTTATCAGTTCCTTGTTCAGATTCAACCATTTCTTTAAAGATTGTTAAGTCTTCTGGTTTCTTAGATGTTACTTTATGTAAAATCATCTCTGCATGATCTTTATAAAGCAATCCTAATTTATTTGTGAATCCACCTTTTTGCCAAACAAATGAACCAGTTTCCATAACGTGTTCAAATATTTCTAGGGCAGACGCAGGAGTAAAATGTTGGCTTAGTTTGGTTGTTAGATTTGTTAGTTCTTGTTTGGTTAATTTTCTTTCATAGTCAATACGCATTTTAATTCCTTCTTTCTTATTTTTATTTTATTTACATGTTTCTTCTAACTTATCACAAAGATCACGAATCTCCCAAATAATTTCATGTACTCCTTGACCATCTCTTTTGTTTGCTCTTTTAATTATTTGATCTAATAAGTCATCTCTCTTTTTGAATAATTCTTCAATTTCTTTATCAAACATTTATCATCATCCTTCCATTCTAATAATATTTTGATGATCTTTTCACGATTTGTTAGTTGTTTCATTTTGATTTCCTCCTTTCACACTTTAGACCAAAACTATGTCTTTCTTTCTGAAAAGAACTCCTCTCTGATTTACATTGTCTCTTTGTAACATTTCATTTTCTAAATACTCTACTTCGTAATATTCGCCATGACATCCTGTAATTTTGACTTTTTCTAAATGAGATTTTAATTTTCCTGTTCTATTAATCATAACCCATGGATAATCAGCTTCATTTACATGTGCAATTGTTCCGATTTCAATTTTTGCCATATTGAAATTCCTCCTAATTTTAGATAATTCTCATTTTTACTTACCCTTTATACATCTGAACAGTATTACATTTGGGACAAGAAAATAAAGAAACTTCAATAGTTCTGTGATAATAATCACTTTTGTTTACTATAGTGAAATCACCATCAATTGAAATAAATTCTTCCCCATCGTTATTAATTTCATCATAAGTACACATTTCTGCATTCCATTTTCCACCTTGTTCGTAACCACATATACATTTCATTTATTTTTCCTCCTATTTTTTTATAAGTTTAAATTCATATACACATTATCTAACTCGTTTTGGGTGACTCCAATATACCTTAAGCTTTCCTTTGGTGAAGAATGATTGAGCAATTGTTGAATTCTAGTAATATCTACTCCTGCTTCATACGCCATTAGTCCAAAAGTTTTTCTGAGTGAATGTGAAGCTATGGATTCTTTTATACCAACCTCTTTCCCTGCCTCGCTAAGTATCCTATGGATATGTTGTCTACTGACTGCTTTATCTCCTGTCCTAGATCCAAATAAAAATATCTGAGATTGATCTAGAGAAGCAATATATTCTGTTAAAGATTCTATTACTTTTTCACTAAAAGGAAAAGTTTTTGGTTTAGAAGTTTTCCTTTCTCGAACCGTTATTCTGTCTCTAACTTTTCCATTTGCGTCTACTACATCTGATATTTTAAGTTTAAGCAAATCACTAATTCTTAACCCTGAATTAATACCTAGAGTGAATAGTGCCCAATCTCTAAGAGATTTTGATTTTAAATATTTCTTCATTTGCTCTATTTTTTCTTTGCTACGTATTGGTTGAACCAACTCCAAAACAATCACCATCCCTTCCTTTAAATCTTCACTGTAAGTCCTGAGTTTGACCTGTAAGCCTCTTTACCATCATCATTGACACTAATATACACCGCAACAGATAAGACGATTAGAAGAGCAATTAAGAGTTTCTTTTTCATTATTATCACTCCTTAAAGTTATTTATTATTAAATATATTAAGTTTCTAATAAATAATGCATGGTCAATATATTTTATTTTTATTTTATGTATTACATCCATAAGCAAATTCTAATAATCCTGCTTGTTTCAATATTCTCTTAGCTAATGGCCTACAAATCTCAATGGATTTACCATGATCCGGCAAAGTAATATGATTAATTGTCTCTGAGTTTTGAAATGTAACATGCGAACTTTTTCTATGAGACATTTTCCATCCATGCTGTGTTAATATTTGTGACATTTCTTTGAGTGTGTATCCTCGCATTCTCATTTATAATGATCACCTCCTTTCTATAGGTTCAAATGGTAATATTATTTATGCAATCTTTTCAATCAAGTAAAACCCTACAAAAGTAGTATAGTCTCCCCTATTACATGTTTCTGGATTATATATTATTTTTCTACTACTATCTCGATTTGTAATCTCATGTGCTCCTCTTTTATGTGACCATGTACCATCATCATTTTGCCTAAACCAATGATAATCATCATTTGCTAAACATAAAGCAACTTTCCAACAATTCTTATCTTCAATGTATTTTTTGTATGTAGTTTTAAGTAGCTTATAACCCAAACATCTTAAATCTCTTCTTGCTGAATTAATTATTTCTTTGCCTGTTTTATTTAGATCGCAATAATCTATAAAAGAATTTCTACCTTTCCCACCTAAAAATCCTGGTTGACAATAATCATAATCTTCGTAATGTTTTCCTGTGTATGGATTTTTAGGTTGATTAATTGCATATGTATAACAATTATTAGATTTCCTTTTATATTTTCTTTTAATTGAATCAGTATATTTTAAACCATTATACTTAGAAATTTCTTGAATCATCAGCTTTCAACCTCCTTAAATTTCATCAATGCCTCAATCGCCAATTCAAATGCCTTAACCATATGTTTTCGTGGCCCTAGTGCTTGAGGATTTGTACTTTTACCCATTTTAATTTGATTCTCTAATAATTCAATCGCTTGTTCATAAGTCATTGCTTCAATTTCTTCAGAAGAAGATTTTCAGTGAATTTGGGTTTGTGATGAATCCATTTTATTTTCACTCCTTAATTTACTACTAACCTGCCTCCACATACACAATGATAATTTTCAGGATTCCTAATCACTCCCGATATCCTATCCTTATACATTTTCTTATGACATTTCTGACACTCAATAGTGTATTTAGCATTCTTTGATATATCTCTTTCCACTCCAATATTCTCACAGGAATTAGTTCTCGATATATTATATCCATATGCTCTGTTCATTTTATTTACATGAGATTTCCATTTTGCTTGATGATTCATAGAGTCAGGACATGTGTGACAAATCTCATGAGTTAAGGTTTGCTTTGCCATTTTATCTTCTGCTTTATCAAATACAGAAGATAATTCAATAATAAATTTATCTGATTTCCTTGAGCATCTTCCAAATCTTTTTGCTCTAGTATTAATAATGACATTAGGATCAATATTTGATGATATTGGAATGTTGAGTTGTTTGGCCTCTAGGATTACTTCTTGAAGGAGTCTGTTGTATCTGCTCATTTTGATTCCTCCTTTGCTGAATATATTTTTAATGATCTTTCTAAAGACTCTAGAGTTACTTTCATCATTGGAACTGATTTGATTTTAGTTTTACCAGAAAAGATTTTAAGATTTACTGCTCTAGTATCGAATTTGTAATCATTAATATGATACATACCCCATCTATCTAGGGTAGCTCCATATCTGACTAATAAAGCATTGATACTTGCAATATGATTTTCTCTTGTGGTTTTAGTCATTTTATGTACCTCCTGATAATTTATTTATAGATATATAGATTTATATTATCATGATTTACAATTAATTACAAGTGTGATGTTTGGGTTTTCTTAACACACAAAATATCACCTCTACTAATACCATTACCATCCATAAATACTTGCAATTCATCCATATTAGACACAATAACATCCTCACATCTACCATTGGAATCATAATAAGCAACTTCCCACGCATTAAGAACCTTTTGCTTTTCAATCCAATCTAACGCTTCCTCTGCGGTATCAAATAACTCCTCTTGCTTCCCCTGTAATAATTTTGCCATAGGATAAACACATGGAATAATGGAATTATAGTCAATCCAATATTCAGATCCCTCCAAGAAGTAAAATCCAATTCCTTTTTCCTTCCAACCAAGTTCAAGTAGTTTGATTTCTCCTTGTTTAGTAATCTCATCCATTTCATCTAAAGTTAAATCATTCATGTTTTAACACTCCTTAATTTATGTAATTACTTCTATAAATATATTACCACTACTACCTCATAAAAGCAATAGTGGTAAGAAAATTATTTTTAGATTTATATTCTATCCTTAAACCATTTTAATTGACTCCCTATGCCCAACCCTTGTAACGGCACATTTACCTTAAATCCTCTCGTTTCCAACAATGGTACTAAATATTTTCTATATTCCATTCCTGCAAATATATCAATCTCAACTTTCTCTTCATTAGGAATTATTAATTGTTCAGAAACTATAACTCCCCATTCCTTTTTATATTCTTTATTTTGTTTTGGTAAATACATCTCATAATATGATAATTTTTGTTCAGGATCAACTAAATAATATTTAGCACTCAAGATATACCACTTATCATAATTATTGTTTTCTACATATTGTCTTGCCTTTTTAAACCATTCGCTAACATATAAATCTTTTGCCTTATGTATTCCTAATTGTTTCTTACTAACACATGATACTAATGCAATTTTTATAATATTGCCTCCTTTTCTAGTTTTCTAAAGAATTGTACATTTAAACCTATTTTTTCCTTCATGGGTGTTTCTTTAGGTAAATCAATCCTCTGCCCTTCCATTGTCGCAAGCTTGCAAAACTTCCTCCCTATTAACCATGTGGTTGAGTCTGTACTAAACCAAGGATATTTTAACATTAATTTTGGATCAGTCATACCTAAACCATGAAAATATGTATTAGGAAATTTATTAAAACACTCATCAAAAAATTCTATTCTTTTATTTCTATTACTTCCAACTGTACCACCTAAACATATACAAAAATATTCTTCATCGACTAACTGTTGTAAATATTTAATATCACTTCCTAAATGAAAAACAGGAAGGGGTTGTAACCCCTTCGATTCCATGTATTTTAGGTTCTCATATGACTTTTCTGGATCTCCTACGACATCAAGAACAATATATTTTCCTATATGATTATTTTTTATGTATTGTATGTATTCGTCTATATCTATTGAGACACCTTTTTTCCAAGCTGAATACGCCCCACTATCTAAGAATATATGTAATCCTAACTTTCTAAATCTTCTCATTTGTTTCTCACTATTATTATAATAATAGGATAACATCAAATGTCTACATCCATATTTTACGGCTGTGAATAAATCAGCAACATTTCCGGCCATTCCTGCATAATAAACAATCAATAATTACATATCCTCCTTTCTTGCCCATTTAACTAAACCATAAGCAAGAGGAGTTCCAAGAAGTGCTTCACAACAAACTTTAAATAAATACTGAGTAATTATCATTGTGATTAATACATTATTTGGTACTGTGCCATAAAAGGCAATTCCAAAAAACAATACAGTATCTAAAATTTGACCTAATACACTTGATCCAATTGTTCTAACAAATAGAAATTTTTGTCCTGTATATTTTTTAATTAACTCTAATGACCATGAATTAATTAATTCTCCAAATAAATATCCTGTAAAACTAGCTAATGTAATTCTTGGCACTAATCCAAATATTGTTGCATATGCACTTTGATTTGTCCAAAATTCAGGATATGGCATGTAAATTCCGATTGATGTCCATATAGTTAATACTAGACTTGCAAAGAATCCTAACCAAATTACTTTCTTTGCTTCCTTATATCCCCATACTTCTGTGAGAACATCACCAAGCATAAAACAGAATGGATATGCAATAACAGCAGATGGGAGCACCATACCAAACAATGTAATCATTTTAGTTGCCATAAGATTTGAGATAATTAGTAGAGTAACAAACATTACTGAGACAATTGTAAACTTATTAAATTTTTGATTCATTTTAAATTTCCTTCCTTCACTTCATAATAATTATTTATGTATTACATGAAGTGTATTACAATCATATGTACCATCACATCCTTAACGAATATTTCATATTATTTTGTTACAGCATAACCATGTTCTTTTAATATCCCCTTCAAACTTTGATAATTTCCTTCTAGTTCTTTATCTGTACTATTTATTAAATCATTTAACACATCTTTGATATCATCAATTGCAGAATCCCCATCTATAATTTCTTTTGCACTTGTTTCTGAATATATTTCACACAATGACATTTCTTCAAGCAACGAATCTAATTGTTCTTCTGAAATATCTGGATATGGTTCAGCAAGTGCATCATAAATTAAATCAATTCCTTCATCCATACTCTGATATACAGTAATAATCATTGCACTATCATCAGATTTTCTATCAATTTTAAAACTTAAAGGTTCTTTTTTACTTGATCCACTTGCCTCGAATGCTTTTTTAGTTACTAATACTTCTCTTACTTGTTTCTCAAAATCATCGTACCAATCATCTATACCACAATGAGAAGCATCCATTCCAGATGGTTCAATAATAATTTTATTTGCATTATATGTACTTAACATAATATAAACACTCCTTCTTAGCTTTGATAATCGATCTGCCATATACCCCTTAATCTTGAACCTAATTCCTGCACAATATTTGCTACTACATCAATAGAAAAAGATTTTTCATAACCAATCAAACTCAATTCCTCTGCTACATTTACCCAAGATTCTAAATTAATTATTTTACCTTGCCTTCTAAAATCTCTTATGATTACTTTTGCTTCTGCGATTGCTTTAGATATTACATCAGATGATTTCTTATTTCTTGTCATTTTCTTTACCCTCCTAAAATTCATTTACTTAATAATATTATATATTAGTTTAAGTCTAAAGTCAAATATAATTATTTTACTAGTAAAACCAAATAAAATGCAATTTTTAATGGATATTGAGAACCCTGAAAGTGGCTTATAGCTTGATTTTTGAAATTAACTTGAAACAAAATCATCATAACTTTTAAGAAAATTGAGACCAATTTCAGTAATCATATATTCATCTATTCCAAATTGATCTTTTACTAAATCACATTTTCTTAAATTGCTAATTAATGTATTAAATTCTCTTTCTTCGTCCCATCTGGGGCAACTTGTAATATTAACTTTATACTCATGATTTACTCTTCTTAATAAATTAATTTCTTTTTCACTAAGTTCTGTTTCAATAGTTTTAATAATTTTGTTTCCTTCGAATTTATAATTAATTTTCATTTTTCAATTTACCTTCTTTCTTAATATAATACACTAGCTCCACAATAAATAATACTCTTCCAAATCATTATCACTTAAATATCCTGCAATTTTCATCAAATCAATATAAGATACCTTTAAATGTATTGCTAATTCCCTTAATATTAATGGTGAAGGATTGAATCTTATGCCTGACTCAATCCTTGATATTTCAGCATTGCTACAGCCAGATAGATTAGCTAATTCTCTTTGAGTTAGATTATTTTGTTCTCTGAGGGATTTTAATTTTTTTGATAGAGTTTTCATTTTGTTAATTATCCTTCCACATATTACTGTAATCTTGATTTTGTCATTTCAACGCATTTTTTATCATCCTCAATACCGTTAATCGCCTAACATTTTCTGGACTATGAATAAAATATTGCTCAGTTAAACCCTTTAATATTTTGATTCTCTTTTCTCCTAATTTTTTCTTTCCAGTTGCATTAAAACAATGAAAAAATTCTTTTGGTTTTTCTTCTGCTAAATTACACAACCAATCACATCCTTTATACTCATGGGTATAAATGTGGTCTATGCCATATATGATCTTTGTAATCATTGTTTTAACACTCCCTTCAATTAAGTAATTCGAGCTAAATGCGTTTTAAGTCTTCGTTTAAGTTCAATCTGTCGCAAACTTTTTCTGCCATTCTTTCTTCATAATAATAACTACTAGCAACTGTATTATTATAGTTATCATAAACATAATACTTTACACCTGAATGTTTTACTGAATATCTCATTATGTTTTCCTCCTCATATTTCAATTAAAATTCCTGTTTCATTTACTCTGATAAAATTTCTATACCACTAATTTTGAATGCTTCAATGACATTGACATTATTAGAGTCTACAAACTCCAATAATTCATCTTCAGTATCAAACCATGCAAATGTTCCATACCCCTTACCTGGAGATTGATAAGTTAATAAGTAATTCTTATTCATGAATTTTTTTTATTCCTCCTTAAAACTTAGGTTCATATTTTACTGCTTTTTGTTCATAAGTATATTCTGTTTTGCCACATTTCTTACAAGTTCTACTCCATCTTTGTTTAGAAGCATTTCTAAATGAAGTTTTAGGCCACATATGAATTCCTTGCGTTTCATATTCTCCTGTTAAATATTCCTCCCTAAATTTTTCAGGATCATATTTTACTTCATTCCATTGATGACTACAATTTCTTTCTGAATTTTCTTGGTTAGTCTTAGCATCTTTTAGTTGTTGTTCTAATCTTTTGATATCTTCATAACTCATTTTTATCTTCCTTCTTTCAGATTTAATATTTTCCTAGAAATTCTATCTTTTAAAGTAGGTATTAATGTTAATTCTACCTGCATAAATATTATTTAATTCCATTGTTGATGTATAAGTACCTTTATGTTCCTTTAAACTGTAAATATAGCCCGTAGTCATCAATTCAGGAATGCAATTATTTAGTTTTAATTTAAACTCTTCTAATTCTAAATCCTCAATGCTATCCATCCAATGTCTGGCATCACTAGAAGTTAACCAAATTGAAAAGATTTCTAATTTATCTACTTCAACTCCATCAACAGTTATAATGATTTTATCAATAATTTCTTCAATGTATTTGTCATGTTCATGTTTTCTAGCACTATGTCCAAAATATCCTGCAACTACTCCAGAAGAAATATAGTCAATAGTGGTTTTGGTCAATGCTTTTTCTAGGTTGCCTTTGTAATCCTCTGATGTCATTTCGTTATATTTCTTACAGAATACAAATCCATCAATTTTCTTTTGGGCATTCCTAATATTTTCTTGTTTGTCGCAATATACTAGTGCATCAGGAGAAAGTCCATCTGTGAATAGTTTTTCGATTTTGTCTCTATTCCTATTAAATGTATATGTTTCAAGATAAATTAAATTTAGTTTTAACTCGTCATCTGTATAAATTCGATTTTTAACAAATGAGTTCTCTTTCATAAACTTCAGTGCATCTTTCATTGAATTAAAATCCTTATACCCATTGAAGTCTTTTGAAGAATAACAATTATTATTACCGTTGTGTACTGATACAATAACCACTGTTTTCATTTTTAATAATCTCCTTTTAACTGCTCACCCTTTGTTGAGTCAGTTTACAATACCTATAAAATCGGGTTTTTAACCCATATTACAATGAGTATTTTTGAACAAAGTCTACCAACATACTAATTTCTTTTCGTGCCGTTATATGAATAATGTCTCTTACGATGTAAAGAGTATCCCATTGAACAAAATCTTTTCTCCTATTCTTGGTAGTGGCATCCAGTTAGGATAGTTTTGTTTTTGCTGTGTTTTTAAATCAGTCATACTGTAAGTATATGTCATAATTATCAATCCTTTCATAATCCTCAATCAATCTCATATTGGTTATAAAATCCACCATATTTAATAAGTTTTCTTACTCCCTGCATTGTGTTAACGTCTGCCTGACAGTCAATTGATATTTCCATTCTATCACCTAAATAAAAGATTCTGGCAATTTCAATTTCCATCATAAAGATTACAGTGTTTAATTCTCCACCATATTCATAAGTATGGAGAATTTCTAATTTTTTACTGTTAACTCTATCACCATACCACTCTTGAAGTTTTACGTAAAATGGGTATTCTGGTTCGAATCCTTCCTTTTAAAGTAGTTTATAGATATTAACTGCGTATAAAGAATAGGAATTTTCAATTGCAAAATCAGTATAATCTGCTAATATTTCTATGATAGAATCTACATCACCCTTAATTTTTCCTACCAATTTTTCTGCTTCATTATATCCTAAATCACAAATATCTTTGCCAATTCCATTCTCTAATTCGATTGCTTGTTCAATTATACCTCTTGTGAAATCCGTACAAATTTCTAGATACTTCTTTTTTAATTCTGGGTTTTTCATAATTTCCTTACCTCCCTCTTATTTCAATTTAAAAATTAACTTATCTCCACTGTCTTCAACCATAATAATATCATCTTCTTGATTAACATATTGCCTAATTTCATTAAATATCTCTTCAGTCACCAAGATATTAATGTTAGTCCAGTTTCTAGTCCATATTTTATTCTTTTCAACTGTAAGAGTTAATTTCTTATCAGTCATAGGACTTTCAAGCCATTCGAGTATTGAAGTTGATTCATTGCTCATGTTCTTCCATATTAGTTTCATTTGATTTCTCCTAAACTCAAAACATCACTCTTTGCAAAAGTATACCAGTTCCAGTCCTCTTGATTTATGTCCCAAGTATCTCCTTTTGTATTAATATCAATGTTAATCATTCCCCTTGAAAGAAATACTCCATCTCTTGAATCGCCATTGAACTGTTCTAATAATCTTGATTTAACTCTTTCAGCAGATTCATCCACTAATATTTCATGACAGTTATTGTTGTTTAGTTCTTTTAAGATAATAGAACTTCCCATTTTGCCGTCTATTCTTTCTCTAACATTTATTAATTCACATTTGATTTGCACTGGTTTCATTTTACTTCCACCCTTCATTTGTTTTGAAAATATCTGTTTGCTACTTCTTCAAAAAACATCTTCTCTGCCAGCGTCATGCACATTCCTAATTGATATTCAAGATTTGGAAAATATTTTTCATTTATTTCTTTTGCATATTCCTTGAATGAACTAACACTAATACCCAATTCTTTTGAGCCAATATAGTCTGCATAATATTCTTTCATTTCTTTATCCTTAACATTTTCAAAAACGTTTTTCATACTTCTTACCTCCTTGCCTCTAGCATAAATTTAGACATTGATAGTATAATGCCAATCAGTTGCTTTACGCTCTGCTCCATTTTTATACTCCGATTCAGTTTGCTTTTCTGATGTGTATTTACCTTTTAATACTTCTTTAAGTTCCTTGAAACCAAACTCTCTAATTTTGAGTAATTTACCGTCATTGAGCCGAACACGATAAGTTTTATACCAAGTTTTAAATGTGCCTTTAGTAGTCCATGTTTTTTGATTAACTAAAGAAAATGACCTTATTTCCGAAGGATCAATATTAATTCTCTCAAATCCATGTTCTGTCCAAACTGATAATTCAATCATTCTATATATCCTCCTTCAACCCCTCTAAATTAATTCAGTAATATCAAAGTCATAATGTACAGCCAGTCGTAAAGCATCTTCAAATATTGGAATGTTTGGATTTGCTTTATTAAACCATGATTTAACTAACTCTGACTTATACCCTAGATCATTTACAATGTCTACATTACCAAAGTTATATACTTTTTTGATTTCCTGAAGATTAGTCTTAATTATCTTCCTATCAGTAGAATTGTATTTTTGCATAATATCTAGTAATTCTGATTGTGTATATGTGTTTTTGTCTTTCATTGATGCCGTAACTCCTTTCTATTTGATAGTCTTAGTTTATCAAAATTATAGGGTATTGTCAATACTATTTTAGGAGAAATAAAAGATATTATTTTAATATTATAAGGTTAAAATTACGGTTTTATTTGGATAATAGTATGGGAAGCAGGATGTTTTAAGTCCTGCTTTTTATGTAATTAATTATTTATTTACTGTTAACTCAATTGATAATTAACCTTCTCTAATTTCTTCCTAATATAATTTAATCCTTTACCTGTAACATATGTAACTGGAACCATTTCACCATTAGGAATTGTTGCTTCCTTTACCATAAAATGTCCGGCTGTAATATTCTTCTGATAAGGGGTATTATCCTTACGAAGAACTTTTATCTCCCTTAGAAATGCAAATAATTTATTGCGTCCAACATCTAAGACCTTGCTTATATTTATCATTTGTTGACAGTTTGGAGCAAACATTACTTTAGTATAACCATTTGCTAAATCTTGAAGTTCTTCAACCTGAATTAATAGTTCGGCAATTCTTGCTTCATACTTCTCCTTACTTTCAGAATTTGAGAATTTTAATTCTGCTCTACCAGTGATTAATTCTTTAAGTG
>Ga0209728_1001613_pt1 | contig 13277 bp, 19 predicted proteins | sample RifGroD1_FD_183997 | JGI IMG/M metagenome (GOLD analysis project Ga0209728, IMG submission 183997) | Groundwater microbial communities from Rifle, Colorado, USA - Groundwater D1 (SPAdes) (version 2) | ecosystem: Environmental > Aquatic > Deep subsurface > Groundwater | place: Rifle, Colorado... | reverse complement strand
TTGTGACAAATGCTATAAAATTGCTATGTGGGACGAGGGGAGTGTGTTCAAAAGCGACAATGAGGCATATCCGAATAGGGATAATCAACCCACCCTCAAAGGAGTAGGAAATTAAAAATTAAATAAAAATATATGAAAGCAAAAATTAAAAAAAATGAGAAAATCAAATATCCAAATCCTTGGAAAGCAAAAACATATCGGGAAACCAGATTTAGGAGTGATTATGGCCACATAAAAAAACTTTATACACAATTAAAAAACTCAGGTCTTACAGAAACAGAAAGTTTAGAATATGTAAATGGATATCGGCGGGCAGTTCAAGAAATCAAGTTACTTAACTCTCCTCAAAGGAGTAGGAAATTGAAAAATAAATAACCAATTTCTTTCCTCGCTGGTGGATTAGAGATGCTGAAGACCACCAGAGGCGTAAACAGCCTTGCAAAGCTTCAGCATCAGCGAGGGAAGAAATTGTAGTCGTAAATTATAAGTTAGATAAATAAAAAATATATGACAAAGAATACAAAGCCTAATTTTTCTTATGGAAAAAATAGGCTTTGTATTCTCACTCAATTAACAGAGTTTTTGAATGAAAATGAAATTGAAGATTTTATAATAATAATAAGTGAAGATAATTATTTGGAAATTGTGTATAAATCAAAAATGTAATAATTCTGTAGAAATTGTGGATGAAATGGATGAATTAAGATATAATATATTCAGAATTGATAGTTCGTTGATGGGGGAAGGTAGGAAGTTCCTAGTGGCCACTAGATGGAATACCGAATGAGGAGGACGCTCCAAAGGTCATAATGTCCATTTCCCCACCAGCGAATTATCGCTGATTGATAGCTCTTTAAAACTTTTTTAGGAAAGGAGAGAAACTTGAAAAAAATCAGAGAGTTTATGAAAGTCTGCAAATTGGAGTTTGGATGGATAGATAAAAACGCTTTCGGCTCGTATAATGACAAAACAAAGAAAGTGAAGATAAATCTTGTATCTATGTTGGTGTATGTTTTTCTTCATGAATTTATGCACGAGGTAAATCCCAAAGTCATTGAAAAAGAAATAATCAAAAAAACCGTTCACAAGATGAATAGATTAACCAGAAAAGACATAAAAGAAATCGGCAGATTTATTTGGGCTTGCTTTGAAAGCGAGTTAAAACTTTACATTAAAAAAAGAAAGGTGGACAAACGTTGAAACCAGAATTTTGGTTTAAATGTCTTCTTGCTGTCGCAGGTACATTTATTTTAATGCATATAATTTATTCTTTATATCATCCATAGAAAGAGAGGTGACAATTGAAACTTAAAGACATTACAGACAAATTTGACATAACTGAAAAGCAATTGATTAGCATTTTAGCTGGCAAGGACTCAAAACCAAAGATACTGGAACACAATATCAGCAATAAAGTTTTTACTTTCGGTGTTGTGTCAGATACTCATCTGTGTTCTATTCACGAGAAATTGGACGAGCTTCACACTTTCTACGAGATTTGTCGAAAAGAAAAGATTGAAGTAATCGTGCATAGTGGAGATCTGCTCTGTGGATGGGGAATATATCGTGGCCAAGAAAATGAAGTAAAAGTATTCGGTGCGGATAATCAAATGACGTATGCTGTTAATAATTATCCAAAAGTCAAAGGTATCACGACTTACTTTATTGACGGAAACCATGACGAGTCTTGGAACAAGCTCGCTGGAATAAAAACGGGGGAAATGATAGCCAAAGAAAGAGAAGATATGATTTATCTCGGTCAATATCAAGGCAACTTGGAAATAAACAAAGTCAAAATTCGTTTATTTCACGGAGGCGGAAACGCATACGCAATTTCATACAAATTGCAAAAGATGTTGGAACAAATTCCTAGCGGAGATAAACCACATATCTTAATTTCAGGCCATTATCACACTTCGTTGTATTTCTTTTATCGGCTGATTCATGCTTTTCAAGCAGGGTGTTTTGAAGACCAGAGTTTATTTTTGCTTCGTATGGGTATCAATCCGACTATCGGTGGTTGGACGATTAAGGTTAGAATCGCAGATGACAAACATCGCACCGTTTTATCAATAACACCCACATTTATTCCGTTTATGAAAGCAGGTAAAAAATGATTCGTGATATTCATTGTCCATTTTGTGGAAGATTTCATACGTTCGAGGAAGGTGTCAATAAGCTAACTTTCTACTGCTCAGCAGTGGAGTTACAAATCTCATTAGACATTTTCAGCCCACGTCGTCAAAAAGAGTGGCAGGAAGGAAAAGGTAAGGAATGGAACACAGACCCCCCCGCTTCACCACAGGGATGAAAACTTGCTTGATTGCTTTGTTTGAAGCAGTAAAAGAAAATCTGTACTGGATTATCCTCGCTATCGCTTTTGCCCTTATGCTTTGGCTGGCTCCGAAAGTGAATGCCACACCGCTTGATGATTTTATCAAAACACACGATTTAGTTTTTCCAGAAGTCATTAAAAAACAAATGGAAGAACAAAACCTTGTGGCGGCAGCTGGAATGATGAATGAAAAGGAACAGGTTTTCACAATTTACTTTTTGCCAAAAACTGACTTGCCTAGCAATGTTTTCCAGTTTATTGATTTTGACAAAGCGGTTATGATAGCCAAGTTTTATCTTGTTAAGAAAAAAGTCGTTGTGGAATATACGACTTACAAGAATTGTCCGCAGTCGGCAAAAATATGGCCTAATAACCACCGAGAGAAAGTGTATGTGTTCCTTGAATTGTGGGAGTTGTGATAAAAAACCCATAATTCAATCCGGGAATTATAGTTTTTTATAAATAATTACATTTCCCGGGGAGAAAGGAGCGGTGAACTTTGAAAGAATTTGATTTGTTTGAGTGTTATGATGACAACCTTGTTTTAGAAGTATGCGGAATTTGTTATAGAATACGGATATTTTCTGAAACTTGGATAAGACCAAACGAGAATGTTTTGAAGTTCTATATCTCAATGAAAAAATTTCGCACCCTCACAATTTGCCCCGATTGTTTATGTGATATTTTTTGTGAAAATTAACCGACAGAAAGGAGGTCATCGTGAAAAAAATGGGGAAGATTGTCCGAACACAATGCTATTGTGGCCGCAGGTATAACAAAAGCGTTGGAGATTGGTATGGAGCCACAAAAGAACAAGCCGAAGCGGACAAGAAGCTGGCAGAGCAAGGACTTTTAGAAGTTAAAATGGTAAAATGCCCAAGTTGCCAGAAAGTAGGCTCAAATGGTTAAGACAGGTTATTGCATTAAAAAAGACTGCAAGGTGAATGACAGGAAATTGGCAGACTATTGTTTGAGTGCCGGAACAAATGAAACAATCTGCAAAAACTTGCGATTGTTAAAAGAAAGCCGAGCAGGCAAGTTTTTGATTTCTTTGAAACCTTCCTAAAAAAAGTAAATTAGCACATTAAAAGTTTATTTACTTTTCGCAAAGTAAATAAAAAAGGGCAAGAGAGCTAGCCCCGAATAGCTCTCATTTTTACGGGGTATAGTATAAAGGAATTACATTCAAGTGGCTATTCAAGAAATTGAAAAGGCATAAAATGTCTTGAAGATGGCGGGTCGATTCCGTCTGCCCCGATATTATTAGATAATTTTAGTTGTTAAAATGAAAAACAAAACAAAAAATAAAATTATAAAAATTATTGAAAGATATATTTTTGAATATCCAAATACTCCAATGGAAAAAAGAACGGGTGGACAAACTTGGGAATTGCTATTAAAATTAAAAAAAGAAATAGAAAATATATGAAAAAAATATATGTAGCAGGAGCATATAGCGCAGATAATGTCATGGATGTCCTCCATAATATTTCTCGTGGAATTGAATATAGTGCTTTTCTTCTGAAAGAAGGAAATGCTCCTTTTTGTCCTTGGCTTGATTATCATTTTGCGCTTGTTAATAGAAATATACCAAAACAACTATTCTATAATTATTCTATTGCTTTTTTGGAAGTATGTGATGAGGTTCATGTTTTAGAAGGAAGTGAAAATTCTGTCGGAACTCAAAAAGAAATTGCTCGTGCAAAAGAATTAAATATCCCTATTATAATCCTCCCTCGCTCAGAAGATAAAAAATAAATTTATGAAAAAAGAAAAACAATATCAACTTAAAGAACCATGGATTACTATTCTCGCAATAATATCAGTTGTTACTGCTATTTGGGTTGTATCACTTTTTAACAGTTGTAAATAGAATTATGCAAACTTGTACTATATGCAAAAAAGAAAAACGACTTAACGATTTCGTTAAAGACAGACGCGCAAAAAAAAGTCGAAGAGGTTTATGCAAAATATGTAAAAATAAAAAATATAAACAATACAAAAAGAAGTATTATAATGCTTCACAAATAGTTAGAGAATGCGAAGAATTGTGCAGAGAATACAAAACAGCAAAACTGTCTGGACTTGTATAAATACAAATTTAATACCTTTACACATGTAGTAAAGTATGATATAATAGAAACAATTATTAATTATATCAACGAAAATGAATAAAGAAATAATTGAACAATTTTCAGATGGAATACGAATGATTATGCTTTGTCAACGAAACAAAGAAGGTAGAGATACGAATAAAACAGATAGAGCATCGTATCGTAAAATATCAACAAATAAAGATGAATTTTTTAAAATTCTTGAAGAGTTTCAAATAATAAAAAATGAAAGTGATGTCCCAATGAGAATTTATTCATGTGTTAATAAAAGAGATATTCGAAAAGCTATTATGGATTTTAAACGAGAACAATTAGAAGCAGATTATTATGATGAACAAAGTAGAAACAATTTTTATTTTGATGTCAAAAATCGATGGATTTCTTCTTTAATGAAACAAAATGCAAGAGCTGAAACATTATTTTTAATAGATATTGATAATATTGTCGGAAATACTCGTGATATTTCATATGTTGAAAAACATTTAAAAGATCTCAATGTTGAAATAATCACAAAATACGAAACTAAAAATGGTGTTCATATCATAACAAAACCATTCAACCCAAATTTATTTGACAGTCGATTTGGAGAAATAAAAAAAGATGCTTTATTACTATTAGATTTTTAAAATGAATATTCTTTGTAAATTAAGATGGCATCGATGGTGGCCAGTCGAAGACAACTCTTTTACTGACATTGAAATTGTTTATAAAACAACATATATCTGTTCTAGATGCGGAAAAAAAGGAAAAACAATATTTCATAAAAGAATCATAAAAAATCAATTTAAAAATTAATGGATTATTCAATATTAAAAAAATATATAGAAGAAGGCTTGATTTCTGAACAAATTCATCCTGAAGATGCAAATATTCGAATTTACAATTACACCCCTATTGTACAATTTGATAAAAAATGGGATGACATCACGATGAAATGTCGAGGACTTATCATGAATATTCAGACTGGTGAGATTTTATCAAATCCTTTTCCAAAATTTTTTAATTGGGAAGAACACATACAACTTGGTAAAAATATTCCTGGAGAAATTCCCATTGTGCAAGAAAAAGTAGATGGCTGGCTTGGAATTCTATATTGGTTGGATAATAAACCGTATATTGCTACACGGGGATCGTTTACTTCAATTGGCGCTGTTTGGGCAACAGATTGGTTTCGAAAAAACGTTTGGTGGGAAAAATGGACAGATGCTGATAAAGCATGGACTGTGCTATTTGAAATTGTTTGTCAAGAAACTAAAATTGTTGTGCAATACGATTTTGAAGGGCTAGTTTATTTAGCAGAACGTAACATAAAAACTGGAGAAGATCGAATCACTACTGATGATTTTCATGAGTATGTTCAATTAAGAGATGGCACAACAATGAAAGCAGCAAGAATATTAAAAAATAATAATATATCATATGAGATTTTAAAAACATTAGAAAAACCAAACTCTGAAGGTTTTGTGCTCGTTTGGCCCTCTGGATTACGTCTGAAGATCAAATTCACCGAATATAAGAGGCTTCATAAGATACTTACAAACATTTCACCGCGGGTCATTTGGGAATATCTGAAGGATAGCAATGACATTGAAACAGTATTAGATCGTGTGCCAGACGAATTTTATCAATGGGTCAAAGAAACAAAGGAGAAAATTCTCAATGACTTTCAAAATATTGAAAAAGAAGTCAATGCTCTCATAATCTTAGCAAAAGAAAAAATCACACGAAAAGAGCAAGCTGAATATATCGTAAAAACAAAATATCCCAGCATATTGTTTGCAATGTTAGACAACAAAGATTACAAAAAACTTATTTGGAAATTAATTAAACCTTCTTCTTCAAAAACATTCAAACAAGATATATAGAACGACTTGTCCTAAGGGAAAAATAGCCGAAAAACCGAGAAGGGTCTGTTAACAACTTTCCTTTACAAATATAGAAAAACATGGTATAATATACAACATTATTAAATAATTTATTTTTATGGATAATCGAAAATTAGGAAGTTTCATTACAAGCGCAATTATTGGAATATTTGTTTTAGTATTAATTTTTAATTCGATTGGCACAATAGATGCTGGTGAAAGAGGTATCAAGACTCGTTTCGGAGCAATAAAAGGAACTGTTCCGCAAGGATTATATTTTAAATTGCCATTTATTGAGAAAGTGCATAAAATGGATGTTAAGACCAGGACTATCAATTATGATAGAGGCGGCGACAATGGTGATTTAAAACAAACAGACACGAATTTGTTTGGTGCATCAAAAGATTTGCAAGATGTGGCTATCGGTGTAGTAGTAAATTATCATATCAATCCAGAGAAAGTTCAATCAATATTTGCTCAATACAGTTCCGTAGAAAATTATCAAGCCAATGTAATTGAACCAGTTATAAGAGAATTAGTAAAATCAACATCAGCTAAATATACCGCAGAAGAACTAGTAACGAAAAGAGCAGAATTTTCTGACAAAGTAAATACTCTTCTTAATGAACAATTCATAGCAAAAGATTCGATTTTAGAAAGATTTTCTGTTACAAATTTTGAATTCTCAAAAGCATTTAGTCAAGCTATTGAGGCAAAAGTTACTGCAACTCAAAATGCTGAAGCTGCTAAAAATAAACTTGAACAGATAAAATTTGAAGCCCAGCAAACAATTGAAAAAGCAAGAGCAGAGGCTGAAGCGATTAGAATACAGGCGCAGGCTATCAATAGTCAAGGGGGCGCTGATTATGTTGCTCTGAAAGCTGTCGAAAAATGGAATGGTCAATTGCCAATACAAATGATTCCTGGAGAATCTGTACCATTTATTAATGTCAATAAATAATTATGAAAAGACAAGAACTTGTTAAACGAAAAAGAACAAAAGCTAGAAATCGAAGAAAAGATTTCGTTAAAAAGAAAAATATTCGAAGAAATAATACACCAATTCCAACAAAAAAAGAAATTGTGCCAATACTTCAATCAATTCGAAATGAAGATGGATGTATTGAATTTAATGAAAAAGGAAAAGCGAAATACAAAATAATCGGAGAAAAAACAGTCATAGCAAAATTTAGTATACCTCTTTTGTCTCCAGGTGATGGAATATTACCAAAAAATAAAAAATTTAAAAATAAAAAAAATGAGAAAACTAGCTAGTATCCAACAGATAAAAGAAATAAAACCGATTGAAGGTGCTGATAGGATTGAAAAAATACGCATAAATGATTGGTGGTGTGTATCAGAAAGAGGAAATTTCAACGTCGGTGATCTTGCTGTGTATTTCGAAATCGACGCACTTTTGCCCTCCTCGAATCCTATATTTAGTTTTCTTGCGAAAGGAAATTCTGAGAAAACGATGGCAGTTGACGGTAAAGAATACAAAGGATATCGATTAAAAAGTATCAAACTGCGTAAGCAACTTTCGCAAGGTCTCGCTCTTCCTCTGTTTAGTGCTCTTGGCACAACTTCTGGAAATCTACCAATCATGGAAGGGACTGATGTTTCTGAATTGTTAGGAATCGTGAAATACGAAGCACCAATATCCGCTCAATTAGCAGGTCAGATCAAAGGTCCTTTCCCTTCATTCATTCCAAAAACAGATGAAGAAAGAGTTCAAAATCTAGGAGATCTCATAAAAGAAAAAGCTGGCACTTTCATGTATATCACTGAAAAATTAGATGGAAGTTCTGCAACATATTATAAAAAAGACGGTGTGATGTGTGCATGCTCAAGAAATTTAGAACTTTTAGACAATGAAGGAAATACAATATGGAAATTAGCAAGAACTTACACAATGACTGAAAATCTTCCAAATAATATTGCTATACAAGGTGAAATTGTCGGTGAAGGAATTCAAAAAAATCCTCTTAAGTTGCATGGTCAAGATTTCTATGTATTCAATGTCTTTGATATCGAAAAACGAAAATTTTATTCTCTTGAAGAAACTGAAAATTTTTGCAAATTATATGGATTGAAAATGGTTCCAGTGCTTGATCGAACATATGTGCTTCCAGGACGTGTCGATGATATTCTTGCAGTTGCGGAAGGTAATAGCATGATAACATTTTCGACAATCAGAGAAGGTATTGTTCTTCGTCCGTTAAAAGAAGAAATTGTTGAAATCGACGGATATCCTGCAAGATTTAGTTTCAAAGCTATTTCAAATACATTCTTATTACAAGAAAAAGAATAAATATGAAATATACTCACAAACGAAAAGATACAGCAGGCACAGAAATCTTTTCATTTGATATGGGTCAGCATGAAATTATTATTTTAAGAGACATGCTTCTTCATTATCGTAAAACAATTCCTCATTCATTTTTCAATCATGGCATGATATCCAGAGGCAATGCTATGCTTGACGAATTTAACAAAATAGTATTACAAATGGGATTAGGAAAATATAAAAAAGTCAAAGGCGGTTGGAGTCCTGGTTCTGATAAAGAAAAACAAGAAGAAGTGTTATAAATAAAATAAATGATATGAAATTAATAATGTTGCAAGGATTACCTTCAAGCGGAAAATCGACAAGAGCAAAAGAAATTGTTGCGCAAGGAAACTGGGTCAGACTAAATAAAGATTTGCTTCGAACAATGTTGCACTTCGATAAATTTACCGGGCGCAACGAAGGACTCACTCAAGATGCCGAACGGTCATTAGCTAAACATTTTTTAATGTCAAACACAAATGTCGTTGTCGATGACACAAATCTTGGAGAACGCCACAAACAGTCATGGCAAACATTAGCAACAGAATGTAATGCGACGTTTGAATCCACGTTCATCGACACTGACGTTTTTGAATGTCTTAATAGAAACTCCAATCGGGTTAACTCAGTGCCTTCTCACGTTATCGTGAACATGGCTATGCAATACCAGATGTATCCCCAACCTAAGAAATCTTATATTATTTGTGATTTAGACGGAACTCTTGCAGATATTTCACACCGCTTACATTTCATTAAAGCTGATGCGATAATTGCTGTACCAACAAGATTAGAAAAAACAGCAAAAGAAATAGTCGGAAAATTTAAAAAAGATTGGAATTCATTTTTTAACAATGTCTATTATGACGCTGTAAGATGGGATATTGTTAAAATTTTATCAGAATATGTCGAAAAAGGACATCCATTTATTCTCGTGTCAGGCCGACCTGAACGATGTCGAATAGATACAGAAAAATGGCTTCTTGAAAAAGTATATACACATCCACTTTGGAAAAATACACCACGACATACCACACTTCTTATGCGACAAGATCATGATAAACGAAACGATGACATTCTAAAAACTGACATTTATAATAAATATTTGAAACAGTATCCGATTGAAGTTGTGATAGATGATCGTCCAAGAATTTTACGCGCATGGGCGATGTTAAAATTGCGAACAATAGATGTCGGACCGGGCATTGAATTTTAGAAAAAAAAAATGTTAGAAATAAATAAAATACACAACGGTGATTGTTTAGAAATAATGAAAAACATACCAGATTCTTCTGTTGATTTGATATTAACTGATCTTCCTTATGGGACGAGTAATTGCAGCTGGGATATAGTGATACCTTTCAAAAAACTCTGGAAAGAGTATCAAAGAATCAGAAAAAATAACAGCGCCATAGTCTTATTCGGACAAGAGCCTTTCGCTAGCTTCTTGAGATTGTCAAATCTTAAAGAATACAAATATGACTGGTATTGGGAGAAAGAGAAACCGACAAATATCTTTCAAGTCAAACGAAGACCGGGCAAAGTTATCGAAACAATTTCAGTTTTCTACAAAAAGCAATGCACATTTAACCCACAGATGAGAAAGCATGTCGGTCCGCTTGTCAAGAATTCTCCGAAAGGATCGCATTCTGAAATATATGCAGGCAAGACTACATTTATTACGCCGTATAATGATACGGGTTTTCGATATCCTTCTCAACTTATAAAAATACGACGAGAGAAAAATGGAATAGCGGATCATCCTACACAGAAGCCTGTCGCATTATTCGAATATCTAATCAAGACATATACGAATGAAAATGATTTAGTGTTGGATTCATGCGCTGGAAGTGCTACGACTGCTATCGCATGTGAGAATCTGAAAAGAAATTGGATTTGTATCGAAAAAAATAAAGAGTATTGTGAAACTGGAGAAAAAAGATTAGCAGCAAATAACGTTGTACATTCTCCAGAGAGTAGTATAATATAAATATACATTGAAATAACAACCTTGGAGTCGTAACCAAGTAATCTGAGATATAGCAGATTAAGTTCTGCTTAAATAAGAGTCGGGAGACGGTTTTACGACCGTTATCCCGAAAGGGGTTTCGATAAATAAAGTCTATTTCTCGACGGCTCCCGATTCTTATTTGAACAGAACTTTTTTGTTTCGAGATATTATTAAATAACCATAAAAACATGCAAAAGCAACAAATAAGACCTCCTGATTTTTTAGTAACACCATATGTTCTGATAGCAGATGATACTTTAACAGATGTAGATCGAAAAGTATACTCTGTTATATACTGGTTTACTAATTTAAGAGGAGAAAAATGTTTCGCTGGAAATGACATCATTGCTGAGATAGCTCGATGTGGAGAAAGTAGTGCAAGACGCAGTTTAAGAGTTTTAGAAAAAGCTGGATATATCGAAAGAGTATTCAAAACAAACAAACATTCAGAACGTGAAGAAATCATTCCTTTGATAACTATGCAAAAAAGTAAAGAATGTAAACATTTTAAAAAAGAAAGGTTGATCACGCATGATCAACCACTAGATCACGCAGGATCAACCGAGGTTGATCACGCGAGACCATATAATAGTAATAATACTACAGAGAGTAGTATTATTACAGAGCAGAGAGATAAAGAAAAGCATATAAATAATATCGGCGTCGCTCGTTCTACGAACGCCGCCAGTATGACAAAAGTAGACTCTGTCTCTGGAGAAAAGACTATTTCAGAAGGAACTCAAGTTAATGAACTCATTAATTCATTCCAGCATGTTAACACTCGTTATGATCAATTCTTTAAACACAAGACTCAACGTGATGCACTTCAGCGTCTTCTCAAACAATTCTCTTTTTCTCAACTTCAAAAAGCAGTGAATATTCTTCCACAGACAAACGGACAGCCTTTCGCACCGGTGATTACTTCTCCAGCGGAATTAGAAATAAAAATGTCAAAATTGATTTCGTTTGTGAAACGAGAGAAAATAAAAGCAGAAACACCTAACCCGAAATATCGACCAATCATCAATGTTAATAAAAAATAGTATGAATAAAATAACAAAATATAAAATCGTGTTAAAAGATAGATATGAAATACCTCTTGATGAAGATGAAGTTGAAGCAGTGATTGATTCTGTTTCAAAAGGAGGGCTTATTAGAACTCGTGCAGCAATTTTTGATGCTTCAACATTTGCAAGACTTGTCGTAGATGAAAAAAGAACTGAAGAATGTTTGATAAAACGAGTTGATAATGATGGTAAGATTTATTATGAAACAGAAATGTTAGAAGACGTATTCAAAGATAAAAATATCATTGACAATGATATTCTTCCAGAGTCTAAAACAAAACAATTAAATTGATTAATTGTACATTACGTGAATAGTATGGTATAATGTGGTTAGTGGTTCATTGAAAGAGGTATATTGTGTGATCGTGTCGCATAACAACCCGTCAACGCGGGTAGTGCATATTCAAAAGTTATAGGTACTGGAGAATAGTTATACGCATGAAACAATCAATTACTTACGTTGAAGTGTGTGGCTCCAAATAAACTGAATGAGCCAATATCGACAAAGATTAGATACACAAACTCGAGAATGTGTATTTAATCTGGTATTTCGTGCAATGAGCGGCTGTATCGGTCGCGAGCACCATTTTTGAAAGTAGGCTTTCAAGAGTGCAAAAAATAAAAGCTGTAATCGATATCGTATATGTGAGTACAAAGTATTCTCGCCGCGATCACACAGTATATCTCAAATTATTATCTTACAAGCTTGGTGGTAACTGATGAGATACTTCGGCTAAAAAGGTGCTCGTCTAAAATATCCCCAAACTTGTGAGATAATAGAAATTGGGTGGCAATCACACAGTTACTTCACCTTTTAAGTGAGTGGTCGTAGGTTCGAGTCCTACTAACTTCTTCGGGAGTTATAGCTCAGTTGGTAGAGCACTTCGTTACTGTGTAAATTATCCCCCACTTTCTGTTATTTGACAATTAAATAATAGAAATCAGGCGGTTACTCAACAGATACTTCAAGGTACCGGCGATACATGTGCGATTCATGTCGTCCCGAATATCGGGATGTGGTGTAAAAGTAACACACTGGTTAGCAAATACTCTGTTGTAATTTATCCCCTGACTTCTGTTATTTAACATTTGGCGGTAATCACTTAGTTACTTCAAAAGAAAAATTCAAACTTTTTTAACAAAATCAACTAATTGAAACTATCCCCAAATGTTAGATTGCAGTCGAGCATCTAATTTATAATTTAGCCGAAGTATCAATATGTCAAAATTTAATAAAAAGGTGTCGTCAACAAAAAAGACGATAAATTTAGCAGGTGGCAAAGCATTCGCAATGTCTCCAGAAATAGAACTTATTCACGCAGTTCTAACTACATTTCTTGAAGACAAATACTATGAAACGGGTGATGATCGAATTCAACGAATCCGAACATTAATTGCTGCAAACAAACCAGAATTTGTTGCAAACTTAGCAGTCATTGCAAGAACTGAATTTAATCTTCGAAGTGTTTCGCATTTGCTAATTGGTGAATTATCAAAAATTCATAGAGGAGATGATTTAATTAAAAGAACTATTGTTGCTGCTGCTGTCAGGCCTGATG
>Ga0209728_1001608_pt1 | contig 13294 bp, 4 predicted proteins | sample RifGroD1_FD_183997 | JGI IMG/M metagenome (GOLD analysis project Ga0209728, IMG submission 183997) | Groundwater microbial communities from Rifle, Colorado, USA - Groundwater D1 (SPAdes) (version 2) | ecosystem: Environmental > Aquatic > Deep subsurface > Groundwater | place: Rifle, Colorado... | reverse complement strand
ATCAGTAATATAATTTTCACATACTGCAATATTTGTTAAATTAGTTAATTTACCCAAAGCATTAATATCTTTTATTTGATTCTGGCCTAAATGCAAAGTTTGCAATGTGTTTAATCCACTTAAAGCACTAACATCTGCAATCTTATTGTTAAATAAAGATAACTTCTTTAATTTCGATAATCCACTTAAAGCACTTATATCACTTATCTTATTATTACCTAAACCAAGAGTTACTAAATTAGTTAACGACTCTATTCCAGTAATATCAATTAAATTTGCAACTTCTAAATTTAAATCAGTAATTTTCTGAACATCACTATTATATAAAACACCGTAAGGTTTTTTAATTTTATTCCTTACAGCTTTTTCCAGATTAGCGTCATTGAAAATAACTGGGTAATTTCCTTTAACTACAGTTGCTTTACACTTAGCCATTTTTCCTCCATCCTGAGTTGTCGCTGTAATAGTTACAGTGCCACCTTTTATACCTGAAATCTTTCCAATAGAATTAACCGTAGCAATTGAATCATCACTAGACTCCCATATTACATTTTGATTCGTTGCATCTATTGGAATTACTGTAGCAATTAATGTTTCATCTTCTTTTTCATTTATTGTGGTATCTTTTTTATTTAAAGCAATTTTTGTAACTGGATTACCAACGCTTAGTTCACATATTGCTACTTTTTTACCATCAACAGTTGTAGCCGTAATAGCAGTTGTTCCCAAGCTTAAACCTTTAATTGTCCCTTTCTCATCAACGTTTGCTACAGATGGTTTGCTTGATTCCCATATAATACTTTTGTTTGTTGCATTAGTAGGAGATATTTTTATTGGAAGAGATTGTTTTGTACCTAATTTCATTGTTGCAACAGTTTTCCCCAAACTAATTCCTGTAACATTTATTGGAACAATTACTTTGCAAGTAGCAGTCTTTTTTCCATCTGAAGTTGTTACTGTAATTGTCACTAAACCTGGGGTTAAAGCCTTAACCATACCATTTTTTTGAACAGTTGCTACTTTTGTATTACTAGATTTCCAAGTAATTTCTTGATTTATTGCTGTATCAGGAGTAATTGTAGGAATTAACACTTCGTTGGAACCTACATTAATGGTTGTAGTTTTCTTTAGGGTTATTTTTGATACTTTTGTTGTGTCGGACATTGCAGAGGATTGAGTGATTTGTTGATTAGTTAGATTTGATGCCAATACGGGAAATACTGTTGTAGATAATATGGTTAATGATAGTGTGATTGTCGTGAGTAATTTTTTCATATTTTTCTCTCCTTACTAATATTTACTTTTATTACTTAATTATATACCAATAAAGGAGAGAATTCAAATAATTTGTTGTGATTAATTATGACAAATATTATTTCCACTTGCCTAATTCATAGATAATTACTACCAATTCACCAACTTTATATCGTCTATATTTTGGCAATTCATTATTTGCTCCTTCATACTATAGTAGAGACTCATTTTACTGTCTATAAATTCCTGTGAATCTTGGTACAATTTTATGAACTGTTCCCTCGTGTGGATAATTACACCTACATCTTTAGTTGTCCAATTCACAAATTCGATTGAATTATCCAAAAGTAGAGAATTCATCTGTCTGTTTAAATTTGTCTGCCATTCTTCAGTGAATTTGTATTCGTGCTCTACCCCTGTGCAACTCGATTTAAAGCCATTTAAAATCTCCTGATTACATGCTAAATTTATCTCCTCTATCTTTGCTTCTTTTGCAGGAATAAGTTTTACGGACAATGGAATCGGAGTGTATATAGGAACACCATCTTGTACAGTATAATCTCCATAATTATTTATTATATCTTGATGAATATTATCATCAAGATATAATGCAGTAAATTTCCCTTGTTTTGTTAGTCCTTCTATTGGATAAGGTGCCTCACAGGAATATTTCATTGACCCATTTTCGTCATAAAATAAATACATATTTATTAAATCCTCCCTTTACCAAGGTTTAATCACTAAATCAACTTTACTAATATAACAAGTTCCTATAGTGGCTTTTACTGCAACATATATATCTATGTTTGGTGCAATAAAAAAATCTATAATGGTTCTTTGCGTTACATATTCAGTTGATTGTGTTGTCATATGGGGCATAGAGGTCGGATAAGGATCTAGATATATTATTGGATCCCCACTTGAATTAAATATATCAATTTCTCCTTGACCACCACTTGAAACTTTCCAAACCACTTCAAGTGCCATCCATCCCAATTCAGACACCGGATTCATAGTGTGAAGTAAAGATGCAGTTGTAACAGCAGAAAATAAAACTAATGTAGATTCTCCCATCGTTAATGCTTTATAAGTTGAAGACGATGTTGATACATATGATTTATGATCTGGATAATACAATGGAATATAAAATTCTTTAACTATCGAACCATCTGCTCCATCTGCTCCTGGTGAACCATCGGTTCCTTTAATTAAACTCCATGTGTAATCAGATGGATCTGTACTTTCTGACGAAACTAATTTATTATATGCAACTCCTATATGTGTTCTATTTGTTGGATCATCACTTAAATTTGAACCATTAATATCAGTTGCATATTTAATCCAAATATATCTAGGAGAACCATCTGCTCCAGGTGGCCCCTGTATGCCTTGATCTCCAACAGCTTTGACCCAAGTATAAGCAGAAACAGACGTAGAATCAGCCACTATATTATCAGAATATGTCCCCATATAAATTCCTGCATCTTCTCCACTATTTGCAGTAAATGTTATTCCACCATCATTGGAATATTTAATATGAAAATACGATGCTTTTGTATCTGCATACGCCTTTGCAGAGGATACAATAAATTGTAATAGTACATCTTTTGAACTATAATATGTTTGAAATATTGCATTAAAATCATTTCTAACAATTATAGAATCAGTTGTTAAACTAGCTAGAATTGGAAAAAGATAAGTATCTAACGCATTAAAAGCACTAATATATGCTCCATATAATGCAGTCATTGTTGCTGATGGATATAAGAGAACTTGTGATTCAGAAGATTCTAAATTTGTCTTTTCTACTACAATAGAATCCCATCTTGGTTTTAATATCCTTACTTTTTCATCCTTCCTAATTTTATTATCATCAGAGATATCAGCTAATTCTTCCAATGCTAAAATAGCATCTGTTTTTGCCTTATTCGCTAATGCTTTTGCAATATTTGTTGCAACATCATCTGTATATTCAGTATAATAAATCCAATCTGAATCAACATAACTTCCGGTCAATCTTTCAACTATACAAATCTTAAAATCGCCATTAGATTGTTGTCTCCACAAATCTTGAACATTATAAGGAGGTTGAGGAGTTCCTACAAATATTCTTAATTCTGAATCCAATGATCCTTGTGCTCTTGAAGAATCTGACAATACTTTTATTACATCAACATTATCAATTAAATCCCATTGATAAACTGTGGAATATGAAAATCTATAAGCATTTCCTTCTACCACATCATAAAATAAATCACCAACATGATATCCTTTAATTGTAGTTGTGTCCCATTCAATACTCGGAATATTAGTCAATAAAGGAGCATAACCATAAAAATAACACTCAATTTTACCATCTGCACTTTGATTTTGAAAATTAGTATTATCTGCATTATATAATGTATCTGCAAATAATTTTAACGATGTTGCTATAATTGCATTTGGTTTAGAATTATCAATTTCTAATGTAGATACTTTTGCTATGAGTGCTGTTTTCGTAGTTTGTAAACTATCATACAATGTTTGAATAACACTAATTTGAGGTGCAGTAATTGATTTTGGTACTGACAAATTAATCCAATTATTTAGTTCTGTTTGCAATGAATTTAAAGCAGTTTGATAATTTGTTTTCTCATTAGGACTTATATCACTCAATCCTACTTTAGTAGCGAGATCGGTCAATGGTCTAGATTCTTCAATTACTAAAGCTAAATCAGTTCCAAGAATAATGGAATCACTTACACTAATTGTAAAAGTGCTAAATGAACTAGTTATTTTTAATCCTAATGCAATTATTGATTCTGCTAGTCCTGATATTGATTCTCCTATATAATCTCTTGCAATAACCATTAATTCTTCTAATAATGCAATTTTATTAGTATAATATAATGTAAAATAATTAATAAATGTAGCACTTACAATTGTTGAACTTGAAGTTAAATCAACTAATATAGGGTTAATATATGAATTTAAATTAGAATATGCGGTTTGATAATTTGATAAAAGCGTTGCAATAGTAGGATAAGTAGTATTATTCCAATAATCTGCTTGCATTTCTACTGTATTTTTTTCACTTACAATTATATCCCAATAATTTTTAACTGTTTTCTTTTCTTTTGATGTAACTGAAGTAGGAGTAGTTATTGCTACTTTTGTAATATCTACCATAACTATATCTCTATTTGCTTTTGCTACTTGTACTGCTAAAGTTGCTTCTGCTGAAATTAATGTAGTTCCTATAGCGATTCCTTGAGGTGTGCCATCTACTATTTTTGTATTTATGTCTGCATATGGTGCTTTTTTACCAGTATCATAAAACACTTCAAGTGCAGTTCCTTTGAATAATCCAGGAATACCAATAAAAGCAAAAGGAAATCTGCCTGTTCCTGTGTCTGTACCAGTTCCTCCACACCTTATCATCGCGTTTAGTAGATTTTGATTCCATCCTATAGAATTATATGATGTTAGAGTTACGATTACTGTATCATCTAATGAATTTAATTTTGTTGCCAAAGCGTCTCTATCTCCATCATTAGTATAAGTATCATAAATAAGAGTATGTTCAGCTATTACAGATAAATCTTCTCTGCTAATAACTGTAAGCAATAGACCAGTACCAGAATCATCGCTAGCATTAATACTCTTTTTATTAATCTTAAATATTCTACTTTTATTAGATTGATTTCCTCCTGTACCACGAATAGATAATTCTCCATCAATTGAATATTCAGCAGTTAATAGATTTATTGCATTATGTAATGCTAATTTTGTACTCATTACTAAATCAAATTTCTTTAATAATGCTTTTCTTTCTGTTGATTTCATTTTCTTGGGATAATCTATCAATAGTAAATCAACCCATTTTGCTAGTTCAACCTGTAATCCATCGACACCATTTAAAGCAACAGTTCCAGTGAGTGAATTCTGATAATTATTTATTAATTCTATAGAAACAGTTAAACTATTAGCAATATTAATTACATCTGCACTTTCTGCAAGAATTTTATCAAAAGATGCTTTTAATGAAACTGATTCATCATATGTAATATAATTATCTTTAGCAAATGTTTTTATATCCATTTGCATAGAAGTAATTGCCACGCTAACTTCGAATAATTGTTGATCTACAAGAGTTAATTCATTATCAATTTGTACTTGAGTGATTAATGCAGTTAATATATCTTTTTTAGTTTCTGCTATTTTAAGTTTTTTGTTTATATCTACTCCTTTTGATGGTTTAATTGTTATTGGATAATCTGAAGAATCTTGATTTAACCAATCACTTGCAGAATTTAATGCAGTTACAATTGCTCCACTAGGAGTAGTACCAATCTTATAATAATCATCTTTTGCTTCTTCTAATCCATCATATAATATATTATCTTCACCAATTATTGCTAATAGTCCATCAGCAATTGCAATAATATCACCAGATTCATCTTGTACTGAAACTTTTGATAACTCTAATGCATTAGATTCTGCTTCAGTTATTTTTTTTGCATTAATATATACATTTACTTGAATTTGAAAATTACTTAATGCTGTATTTAATTCTGCAATTTGATTTTCTACATATCTTTTCCCATCATCTTGTCTGGCTTTACCAATTGCATTTATTAAGATTGATTTTTTGTTTTCTACATCTTTGAATAGGCCAATTATAATATTCCTTTCTTCTATTGTTACCACAATCGGATAAGTCAATGGATTTTCTACTGTTCCTATCCATTTAGTCATCAATTCTAATGTTAAAGCATCTAAAGCATTATTATAATTATCTGCTTCTGTTGTAATTTCCAATTCTTCTGCAATTAATAAAATATCTTCCGATTCTGCTATTGCTTGTTCTAATGTTAATTTTAGTGCTTGACTTTCATCCTTAGTTATATATCCATCATTTCCGAATCTTTCAATATCAATTCCTAAATTTAATAACGTGCCATTCATTTCTTGTATCTGTTGATCTATATATTCTGTTGCATTGTCTTGTGATTTATCCCATTTTAATTTGCTTATATCAATGATGTCAACTACACTAGTAGTTTGATATAAAATATCTGATAATTTAGAGTTTTTACTTTTTACATTAGAAATTGTTAATTGTATTTCATAATTCTCAAAATCATAAGATACTTCTATTATCCTAGCTGTTAAATCAATTCCTAATTGTTTGTGGATAATAGAAATAGAATCACCTAAATTAATTTTATTCCAATTTAATTGTTCTTCTAATATTTCCAAAAAATTAACCATATTTATTTGAATTATTGTAGTAGGATTCTTTCTTTTTTCCATCTCATCTAATCCATAAAAATACAAGTCTTCTGGAGATATCAAACTTTGATTAGTCCAATCCTTCTCAATCTGATAAGACATTTGAAGTTCTAATAATAATTCAGGAGTTGAAGCAAAATATGCTTCATAAGACAAGGTGGTTTGAATTTCTGTAATTTGATTATTAACATTATCAATCTCTATTTGTTTATTATTGATTGCTATTTGTTTATTGTCGATTAAAACTTGTTGCTCTACCTTCTGGGCAATATAAATTGTTTTCTTAGAACCATCAGCAGTCGCAATATTATCATCTATAATTTTCATTGCGTCCGTCAATACGATCATTTCATTTACCAAGGTAGTCATCTCTGCTTGTTTCGTTGTTAATGTCAATAATAGCGCAGGAAATGAATCTCTATTTTGAGTTAATAATAATTGATAATCTAAAATTTTATGACATAATTCATCAGACATATAATCACTGCTAAAAATTACTTCTCTAGTATCTTCATCTCTTTGAAAAGGAAATAAGAAATATGAATAATTTTCGATATATGATGTTCCAGTTGGGGAAATTGAGTTTATAGTCAATCCGTCTTTGCCATAGAGTTTAAGTCTCGTACAAAATGTTTCAGTATCAATATTTTGCACTATAGTACGTAAATACCGTTTATCTGAAATTCTCAAACCTTTATTTATTCCCATATTATCTATGGTATAAAAATTAATTTTACGCAAATTAGAATCAAATTTAGCGACAAGGTTGAATTTCTCTGCAACTTCTAAAATGAAATCAAGCTTAGTTTTTACAGAAACCTCAAATGAACGATATACAGAATCTAGTTCTATAGGGTATTCACCAAGTGACCATACTGTTTCTTTAAGAATCCCATCTGTATTTGTGGTCACAGTAGTTGAAATTCCATCAACTACTGTTGTTGTGTCTCTTGAAAATCCATTCATAACTTCTGATAATTTTACAGCATCGACTTTATATGATCTTATATTTTTATCTTTTAATTCGTACTCAAGTGAATAGCAATTAACCTGAAGAAAATCTACGTTATCATCTGCATTTTGTGATGGATTATTAATGATAAAGAACTCAGTATATTCGCCCAATATTAATTTTACAAGAAATCTATTCTTAATTTGGTCACAATGCTTGTTGTGTTGTAATTCATGATTTATGTCAAGTTTATATGGTAATTCAAACATTAATTCATTGAGAGTTGTGAGATTAAGTTTTAAATTAGTCCTATAGTGTTCATTTAATGACGCTATAATTGTTTTATTTGGTTTGCAAAGATATAATTTTGGACGCTGTGGTGTTTTTGTTAAATCAATATCTATAAACAATGAAATCACCTTCCTAGTTAATGAAATTTATTATATTTATAAAGTGCGGAATTGATATTTAAACTGTAGTTTGCAAGTTCCGACTATTTTTATGTTGTTTACTCCACGTATCATATTTATAAATACACCATTATGATTATCATATCTGTAAGTTGATGGAATAGATGTTATTATTTCTTCATTCTCGTTATCTATATATAAATCTTCATCTAATACAAGGGAATTTAGTTTAAACTCTGATCCCCCATTAGAAAGATTTATTACAGAAATATCTCCATTCCCTACCTTTTGAAGTGAGAGGATTGGTTGGCAATCTACATCACCATAATTAATGAATTGAATAATTGTACCTTCTGTGGGATTTGTGGATAAATCGTATAATGGTGATAAAAATTGTGATGAGTAAATAAATTGATCTTTACAACGGAAAGATATAGTTATGTATCCAGATTTTCCATTGTGTGTTAATTCAGAACTATCAATTAAAATTGCATAAAAAATTAAATCTGGGAGAGATTCAAAAACTAATTCGCAATATTTTTCTTGAGATAACCATCTTTTTACTGATCGTATAATATCTTCATTAAATTCATCAGAGAATGCAATAGTTAATGTTAATATTCTGGGAGATGATTTTACTTCAACAAAATATGGAGCATTTGATTTACGAGTTACAATTTCTTTTATTTCTCTATCTGAAAAGAAAGACTCTTGGAATAACCCACTATCAATATGGCAGTTGATAATATTGAAATCTGTTGAAATAATATTATTATACATAAATGAGAGAGATTCTGAAATAGGCATTATTACTTTTCACCTCCTATTGCTTTTTCCAATATTATTTCAATATTGTCAAAATCATAATACCAAATTTCTAATAGTATAATTCCGTGTTTTTCAGCATATTCTTTTTTACGTCTGTCATGTTCTTGTTGAATTATAAATTCTTCTTCCGTTTGAATATTTGCAGTACCATCATGGAATTCCCCTTGATATTCAATTAAAAGATTGTATTTAGGAAGGTAAAAATCATAAGATAATGATCCATTACCAACACCTACAAGTCCTTTAAATGTTTTTTGTGGGATAAAATATATATTATCATTTTTATTTAATAATTTATAATCTTTTTGACTTATCTCAGCAAAACCATAACTAATAAACACTTCTTTACATTTCTTTTCACCTTTTGATTTATTACATTGAGGACAACCTCTATTTCCATTATTCCTATGATTAATTGTATCCTTCCACTCATGATCACATTCTTTACACTTCCACCAAACATATTTATCCGTATTTGGAGTATATTCAGATGGTAATTTATCATTTTTATCATAATTCCACTCTTCACATAATTTTGGATTATTAAATAATAGATTATGATCTTCAGATGGATAATAACCTCTGCAATATGGACATCCATTATCACGCCTATCTGTTATTTTTGCTTGCCACTCGTGTTTTGAATTTTTAGAACATTCCCACCATACTTCTTTACCACTTCCCCAAGTTACATCATAAGGTGTTAAATCACCATTCTTTGTCGGATGCCACTCTTTTGATAATTCAGGATTTTTTGTTGCAAGACAGTTAGATAAACCTGCTTTTTTACCAGCACAAAATGAACACCCTTTGTTACCGCTATATATATTGCTCCAATTTGCTTCAAATATTTCTCCGCATTTTTCTTTGAGACATCTCCATTGAAGTGATCCATGACTACCATAATACTCATCACTAATTAGTTCAAACTTTTTATTCTCTAATTTACACCATAATTTTATATTTTGGATTGTATATTGATTAGATTTATTAAATTTGTCTGGCAACCTACCACTTTTAATATCATTTAAACGAAAGGTGTAATAATAACCTAGTTCATCACACACTATTAATTTTTTATTGTTACCTAAATATTTTTTACTAATTAATATATACCCTAAATTTTCAATATAGTATTTTACTTCTTCGTAAGTAAACTTTTTCATTATCTTTCAACCTCCTCAAATTAATTGACCATTACCCTCAAAAATTGCATAGCAAAAAAGAGCAGAAGTGCTTGAGGAACACTTTTCATTGGTTTATAACTCCAATATATCTGCTCTAAAATTTTCATATTATATTTTCAAATTAGGAAAGAGGAAGAATAATTATCTTCCTCTAATAATCTGTGCCCTTTCTATTTTTCTGATAGTAAAGTCGGCTGCTCTTTCCAATTCTTTATTGGATATTTTTCCATCAACCGATGTTACATTAAAATTAATATTAGGAATTGTTACATTTGTTCCTGATGAAGAATTATTTATGAATTTAGGCATTTGGAATGATGGTAGATTAAATGATGGCAATTGGATATTTTTTATTAAGTCCATTAATGGGGTATTACCAGTTCCATTAGCATAAGAAGGAATATTTAGGAGTTTTGCTTTGTTAATGAGTGATTCTGTTTCGTTGTGAGGGAGAATTTCTGTTCCTCTAGGAAGGTTCGCTATTTTTGGCCCACTATTATCGCCAAGAATTTGTTTTCCTGAAGGAAGAATTAATAATTCTCTTCCTTCTTCATCAAAGGATGCTAAACCTCCAGGATGATAATTCGTACCTGATGCATTGGCAGGAATCTCAGGAATACTATTTGCTGTTTCTTTTATCTGATTAATTGTATCAATAATATTCTTAAAAGTTTTATCAATTTCTTTACCTTTAGCAATTAAATCAGTAGTAAATCCATCAGAAAACGTAGTTAATGCTTTATTAATATCTGTGATATTTCCTTCAAGAATTGCTTTTCTTACATCTGCCCAATATGTCTCATCTGCCATTCTTGCATTGAAATTATCATCTTCTACTTTTTTCTCTGCTTCTAATCTTTCTTTTGACGCATTATACTTTTCATTTTCCGCAGATTTTTGTGCCTCTAACTCCTTTTTTATTGCATCAAGAGAATCTTGAAGATTTTGTTTGCGAAGTTCAATAGTGTGATTATTTTGCATATCGTCAATAGAAGAATTTTTTTCTGCTAATTGTTTTTGTAAATCTATAACTCTCGCTTTACCTTCATCTGATGTATCTAATGATAGAGAATCAATCTGATTTTGAATATCTTGTGCTTCAGATTGAGCAGAATTTAATGATTTATTATAATCTTCAGCAGATTTTAGTTTATCTATGGCATCAATTTGAGCATTGATTGTTTCCTCATAGGCGTTAAGTTCATCATCTAGATCATCTAATATTTTTTGATGAGCTTTTTCAGCAAGTTTTACTTTATCAGAATATGCTTCTTCTGCTAATTCTTTTTCATTTTGATAGTAAGATTTTAATGCTGTAATTGCTTCATCTGCTTGAGATGATTGGATATCTAGAAGGGATTGTTTAAGGGATTTTTGACTAATAATGAGATCATCTACAGCAGATTTATTATCTTGCCATGCTTTTCTTAATTTTTGTTGAACTGTAAAAGTTGACTCCATTGCTTTCTGTACTTCAGCAGAAGAATTATTAAATTCTGAAACATATTGTGTGGAAGCTTCATTTTGATCATTGAACCAACGAGTTGGATCACCAAATGGAGAAGATAATATAGCATTGTCTTTTAGAGCATTAATTTTATCTCTTGCATCATTGAGTTGTTTGAGTTGATCTTTTTGCCCTTTCATTAATTCTGTTGATTTAGAGAGTTGGAGTTGGTAATCTTTATTGGATTTAGCTTGATCTATTTCTGATTGGAGAGATTTGTTGCGCTCTGCTGTTAGGTTGGAAAGGGCGTTTGCTTCTTGGATGAGGGAGTCAATTGGAGATGTGTAAGAGGGGTCTTGGGGTTTGGGGGATGAGGAGGATGATTTATCCTTATCAGAACTAGGAGGGTCAAAACTACTTCCACTTCCAGAAACACCTTTTTTCAAATCATCAATACTCATATTTGATAGCGTGTTCCATGCACCAAGAGTCTGTTTAGCAGTTTGTAATTGTTTATATGCTCCACTTAAGTCTATTTTTAATTTAGGAGTTATAGTGTCATTAAATATGGTGCCATTCTTAAACTCCATAAAAGTCTGAGCAGAACCTTGTTCTAATAATTTTTGATATTGTATATTTGCATTAGCAGAACCCATTGCTTCATTTTTACCCTGAAGAGCATCTATTTCTGCCTGAATTGCATGTATCCTTGCTTCTGTATCTGCAATTATTTGTTTTGTTGCCAATGCACTTGACTCTGCTTTTGATTTCATAGCATTGAATGAAACTATAGCTAGTGCTTCTTCGGCGGTTTGATTGGCTTTCAAAGCATCAATATCAAGTCCAACTGCTGTAGTTTTATCATTTAATACTTTAGTATATTCAGGATATTTATCAATCATTTTTTGATTTAAATTGGCTTCTTCTTTGGTTAACTCATTCCCTTGTACCATTTTATCATGAACTTTTTGATAACTATCAATTAATTGTCTATTGGATTCATTTTCACGAATCTTTAACGCAATTTTCTTGTTTCCTGCTTGGACAGACTCATAATCCAATGCAGTAGCGATTTTTTGTTGTTCGTTATATTTAGACTGTGCATCTGTATATGGTTTTATCGATGCTGTTAATTCTTCTATATCTTTAGTTTTACTTGCAATTGTCTTTGTCCAGTCTGCTCCTTGTTCAACTTCAGATTCCTGTAGTTCTGCTATTTCATCTTTTAATGTTTGAATTTTTTTAATTGTTTCATCGTAATCAACAGCTTTTTTTATTTTTTCTAAACTTGTTGCCATATCATCTATCTTTTTAGGGTCTAAAGTATTTTGAAAATCTTCAACAGATTTAGTAAAATCTTTTTGCGCACTTCCTGTTGCTTCTAACTGCTCTTTGACTTTTTTTTGATGGTTAGCATAAGAGACAAATGCATATGTTAAAGCGCCAACTGCAGCAATAGCTAAAAAAATTGGATTGGTAATTAATCCCAACATTGCAGCTGATAACGATTTAATACCCATTGATAATCCGAGTGAAGCTGTTTCTGCTAAACCGAAACTTATAACCCATTGTGAAACACTTGTGATTACACCAGCAATTGCTTGACTTTTAAATATCGCTAAAGCTGCAATTGTCAAATATATTGCAGTAGTTAATCCACCGTAAGTTGAAGTTACACTATCAATAACACCAACAAATTTAGTCATCCCTTCAATTGCACTATTGATTGCTTCAGATGACAATAAATTCAGCCAAATTTTCTGAACTGCATTTGTCAAATCATTCAACTTTGCCTCTGTCGATTTTGCAAATTCTCCGTAGCGAGTCATACTTGAACCACTTGAATCCAATTGAGCTGATTGTAATTTTAATGCTGTATCCATATTGTTCATAAGAATTAAGAAATTCTCTCTTTGTCTCGTTCCTGCCAGAGCTTTTGAAG
>Ga0209728_1001607_pt1 | contig 13299 bp, 11 predicted proteins | sample RifGroD1_FD_183997 | JGI IMG/M metagenome (GOLD analysis project Ga0209728, IMG submission 183997) | Groundwater microbial communities from Rifle, Colorado, USA - Groundwater D1 (SPAdes) (version 2) | ecosystem: Environmental > Aquatic > Deep subsurface > Groundwater | place: Rifle, Colorado... | reverse complement strand
TCAGATTGTTGAGAAATTCTTTCCCGAACACGGAAAGGTTCTCGAGATCGGCTGTTCCGTGGGCCTCCTTCTTTCCCTTTTAAAAGAAAAAGGCTGGGAAGTTTGGGGAGTTGAACCATCAAAGTCAGCTTATGTTGCCGGGAAAAAAGGAATAAAGATAGTTAATGAAGTTTTTGAAAAGGCAACACTACCAAATAGTTATTTTGACTTGATTATCTTAAACCACACGCTCGAGCATCTTAATAATCCTCTCGAGATTTTGAGAAAAGCCAGGCCGCTTTTGAGAAAGGGCGGCAAGATATTAGTGGATGTTCCCAATTTCGCCAGTTTATCGTCCGGCCTCTTGGGCCAAAGGTGGCCCTATCTTGCCCCGAGCGAACATCTTCATCATTTCGAACCGAAGACATTAAAGAAACTGATAAAAAAGGCCGGGTTTAAAGTTATTTTTGAAAGCAGCCATTCGGGAATTTTCGACCTGGGCAGTCCCGTTAAGGGTTTATATGATGAGCTTTTGAGCCGGCCGAGAAGTTTTGTCAAGTATTTAATCACTGCTCCCTGGGCTTACCTTACCACACTCATGGGAAGGGGAATAAGCTTGACGGTTGTGGGGGAAAAATGAAAACAAAATTCCTAGTTAGTGGAAGAATTGCCTTAACCAAAGCTCCAGACTAAGAAGTGCCCATAGCCGAGGCCCGAAATCGGTAGTTGTAGAATGGGCCTTAAGCATATCTTTGACGGCTTCTTGCTTAATAAACTCTCTTATTTTTGCCTTCTTGGAAAGTAGAATGCTTTTAGCGTATGGGTTTAGTTTTCCGGAAAACCATAAATGCAGAGGAACTCCAAACCCCATTTTTCGCCTGTATAAATTTTGTTTTGGAACGACTTTTTCGAGAGCTTTTTTGAGAATAAATTTGCTTTCACCACCTCTGACTTTTAGGTTAAAAGGGATACTGCCTGCAAGTTCAATCATTTTATGGTCAAGGAAAGGGGAGCGGGCCTCAAGGGAGCTGGCCATGGAAGCAATGTCTACTTTTGCCAGAAGGTCGTCAGGGAGCCAATATAAAAGGTCGAACTTAAGTCCCGCGTCTTTGGGATCTTTTCCCTTAAAGAGCCTAAAGCATTCCTCAACGATGGAGTAAGGATTACGTGAGCCGGTAAGCTCGGCCAAGTGGCCTCTTGAAATTCCCGCAATCTCCGCCAAAGAAAAAAATTGGTTGTAAGATGCAAAGCGCTGATACAAAGGAAGCTTGGATTTCTCAAAGAAATTTCTCGACCTGGTAACAATTCCATTTTTTGAAACATTTCCGAGGATTTTTAATCCCAAGACTGCGGCTGGCCTGGCCATATTTATCCACTTATAAAAATCGACATCTCTTTTAAGTCTAGAGTATCTATTGGGGTAGCCTGCAAAATTTTCGTCGCCCCCGTCACCGTTCAGGACCACCGTTACATATTTTTTAGCGAGACGACTGACCATATAGGTGATGACGTTGCCTGCGTCTGCAAACGGCTCCTCATACTGATATGCGAGCTCGGGAAGAATTTCGACGTTTTCCGGCCTTGCTAAAAGTTCGTGATGGTCGGTTTTATACCTTTTGGCGATATTGTCGGCATATTTATCTTCGCTCCAATCTTTATCCTTAAAGACAATGGTAAAAGTTTTGATTGGTTTGTCGGAGAATTTGGACATGCAGGCAACGACACCGCTTGAATCAACTCCTCCCGAAAGAAAGGCTCCGATGGGGACGTCGGAAATCATTCTTAGCTTTGTCGCTTCTTCAAGGGTACTTAATATTTTGTCGCCCCACTCTTTTTCGCTTAAGTCTAGTTTTTTATTGAATAATGGTTCCCAATATCTTTTTTTCTCAAAGCTTTTGCGTTTCAGATTCATAATTAGATAGTGGCCGGGTTCAAGTTTCGAAATTCCCTCAAATCCCGTTAGCGGCGAGGGAGCGTAACCGAAGATTAGGTAGGATTGGATGGCTTGATCATCAACTACTCTGTGAATTTCCGGCTGGGTGAGGATCGCTTTCAGTTCCGAGGCAAAAATAAAAACCTGGCCATCCAAGTAATATTTTAAAGGCTTTTTGCCGATCCTGTCTCTTGCCAGAAAAATGGTTTTTTCTCTGTCGTCATAAATTGCAAAAGCAAACATGCCCCTTAATCTTTTTAAGCACCCCAAGCCGTATTTGTCATAAAGGGCCAAGACCACCTCTGTGTCGGTATTTGAGCTAAATTTGTAGCCTTCTTTTTCCAGTTTTTGTCTTTCTTCCTGAAAATTATAAACCTCACCGTTATAGGAAATGACATAACGATTTTTATAAAGCATTGGTTGATGTCCCGCCGAAGTAAGGTCAATAATTGCCAGCCTTCTGTTAACCAGCCCCACCTTCCTGTCACGACTAATATAAATCCCGCTATCGTCCGGACCTCGATGGAGGATTTTATCGGACATGGCTTTGAGCTGCCCGGGAGTGACCGACCTTTTGTTAAAATATACTTTTCCGGCTATACCGCACATCTATTAAGCCAATAATGCGGCAAGCTTCTTATTTAGTCAAATTAAAGCAAAAAGGGTAAAATAAGTTAATGTTGAGAACCCTGTTTCGTTTTGGGAAGCCAGCATTTTTTTTAATTCTGATCCTTCATTTGGTTTTACTCTTTAATTTGAAATTTACTCCCTGGCCGGAGATGCTTCTTTGGCCATACCTTATCCTTAAAGGCTGGCTTCCCTATCAAGACATCGCCATTGCCCATACACCGGTGCTTTTGGCCGATTTGGCGATTTTCGGCAAGATTTTTGGAGTGGGACTGGCTCAGTTAAAGGTTTATACCTGGATACTGATTTTGGCAACGGATGCAATAGTTTATTTTGTCGCCAAAAAACTTTGGAACGTAAAGACCGCTCTTCTGGCGCTTGCCTTTTATATTCCTCTCCAAATTTTCTATGACGGCAACGGACTCTGGTTTGATTTGGCGCTTGCCCCCCTAGCCCTTCTTATCTATTACTGCCTTAAAAAAGAAAACTATTTATGGGCGGGGATTTGGTGGGGAATCGCCTTTTTTACAAAACAGACCGCCTTCTGGTTTTTGTTCCCGATTTTTGTACTTCTTATTAAAGGGAATCTTTTTACGGGTCTAAAGACATTCATTAAAGGAATTTTCTTTGTCTTGGTTCCCGGTTTTGTCATCTTCTACGCCTTGGGCTTTTTACCCGAATTTCTTTTTTGGGCCGTAAGATTCGGCATCGGCAAACTACCCGTTTCTTTGGGCCAGATTCATCTTCCCACAGTAAGACAATTTTTTACGGCAGCCTTTCCCCTTGCCCTAATCATTCTTGCAAAAGTAAGACTTGGGAAGCCCTCGTTAACCCTGATTTTTTGGTCTGTCTTCGGAGCTTTAGGGGTCTTCCCCAGGTGGGAACTTTTTCATTTTCAGCCGGCCCTTCCTTTTGTCGCCGTGGCTTTAGCCACGGCCGCCGTCGGGTTTTCCAGATTCAAAGTTTCCGAAAAAGCGATTTTTCTTCTCGGTCTGGGACTTTTCTCCATAGTTATAGCCAGACAACTGATTCGTGACTGGAGGGCGGAAGACAGGTTTTTTGAAAAAGATACGCTGGCAGTTTCTGCCTATGCCAAAAACCACACAGGAGAGAACGAAGAGATTTTTGTACTAAATGCCTGGGACAATATCTATGCTTTAAGCGAAACGATTCCCGCCACCCGCCCGTGGGTTCCCCATCTTCCCTGGTATCTGGAACTTCCCGGAGTTCAGGAAGGGATGGTCGCCGACCTTTCGGAGACCTCCCCAAACCTCATCGTTATGAGAGAATACGAAAGTGGGGTATATCGACCCTTACTAATTAATGAATTTATTTCGAAAAATTATGAAGCGGAGGGGCAAATCGGCAGGTATAGAGTTTTAAAAAAGAAATGAAAATTGCGTTTTTAAATATTTATAACGGAGTAATCGACAGGGGTGCTGAAACTTTTGTCAAAGAGCTGGCGTCGAGGCTTTCACAGAGCCACGAAGTTAGCGTTTTTCAGGCCGGAGAGCCATTGGCAAAAGAGCAATATAAGGTGGAGAAAATTCCGATGAAAATTGATTGGTCTTACAAAAGCGGGGCCGGAACTCTTCTTTCTGTTTTATTCCTCGATTACTGGAATAGACTAGTTTTTTATTTTTCCATTAAGGCTCTCCCAAAGATTGTTAAAGAAAAATTTGATGTAGTCGTGCCCGTAAACGGAGGTTGGATGCCTGCTTTAATTAGACTTGCGACCTTGCTCTATGGAGGAAAAATGGTTATATCGGGCCAGGCCGGGATGGGGTGGGATGAAAGGAACAATCTTTGGAGTTTTCCAAATGCCTTTGTTGCCTTGTCAACCAGAGCGAAGTTGTGGGCAAAGAAAGCCAACCCTTTTGTGAAAGTAGAATATATTCCAAACGGTGTTGACACTAAAAAATTTACCCCCGCTGGTGAGAAATTGAAGATTAATTTGGAAAAACCGATTGTTCTTTGCGTGGGCGCATCAACAAAATCAAAAAGGATTGACCTTGCCATAAAAGCAGTTGCCGAAATGGGAAACGTCAGTCTTCTTGTAGTTGGGGACGGAGATTTAAGGGATGAAATAAAATCTTTGGGCAAAAAACTGTTGGGAGATAGATTTGAATTGATTAAAATGCCTTATAAAGATATGCCCAAGGTCTATCGAACTGCCGATATCTTTACCATCCCATCGGAATCTTATTATGCTTTTGAAAATGTGATCGTCGAAGCCATGGCATCGGGACTTCCTGTTGTTGTCAATAAAGATGATATCAGGCGAGAAATTGTCGGCAGGGCGGGAGTCTTGGTTGACCCGATAAATACCGATGCTTATGCAATCGCTCTCGAAAACGCAATGAGGCTAAAATGGGGCAAAAGGCCGCAAAATCAGGCAAAAAAATTTGATTGGGACAAAATCGCAAAGGAATACGAAAAACTTTTTCAACAACTTCTCGAATGAAATTCAAGAACTTGCTCATAGTCGCCGTCTTCTTATTTGCTTTCTTGGTACGTTTTTATAATTTTGGTGAAAGAATCACTTTTGGCCCCGAGCAGGCAATTAGCCTGATTTCGGCGGCTGAAAATCTGGAAAAGCCATCTCTCTTGGGTATTCCTTATCTACTGAGACAAACGACATCTGGTCTTCAGCTTTTCACTGCTCCGCTATTCGGTTACAGCCTTATTCCCCTCATTCTTCTTTTTAACTATGACCCAATAGCAATTACAGGCTTTTTCGTGTTCTTAAATCTTTTTACTGGTTTTCTGGTATTTCTTGTTTCAAAAGAAATCTTTGACGAGAAGGTGGCTCTTTTTTCGGCCGTCCTCTTTCTTTTCAGTAGTCACATGGTTTACCACTCTCTTTTCATCTGGACGTCAAACTATATGCCGCTAATCGGGGTTTTAACCATTTGTGGCCTATATAAGTTCAAGAAAAAACAAGCCAGTTTTTGGACGTTTGCGCTGGGGGTCCTTACCGGAGTTGGTTTTGGAATTCAGTATTTTTACCTGTTAGCCGGTTTATTGGTTTTATTGGTAGTTTTAAAAGTTTCAAAAAAGAGAGTAATTCATGGGTCTTATTTTCTCTTGGGAATTTTGGTCGGAGAATTACCGACGGTGCTGTTTGACCTCAAGCACAACTTTTATCATTTAAAAACACTCTGGTCTTATTTTGTTGAGACGCTTAAGTTTCCCGGTCAAAGCCAGCTTTCCTATTATCACTTTTTGGTTTTTTGGCCACTTTTGGCAATTTTCTTCGGCTTGGTTTTTTCAAAAATATTTACCAAGAGCAAGCTTGCCTCATTGGCAATGGCGGCGGTTTTCATTTATCTAAGCCTTAACTCCTCTTTGGTGTCTTTTAAAAATGCGGTCGGCATGCCTTCCGGGTTGACGGCCAAGAAGATTTTATTGGCCTCCGAATCTATCAGCAGAGACAACCCCCGAAACTTTAATCTCTCGGTATTGATGGATTTTGATTTTCGTGGGTACGTTTTGCGCTATCCCCTGAAGTATTTATATAAGAAAAGTCCTCTCTCGGTCGAAGACTACCCCAACGCTGGAGTTCTTTATGTACTCTCTCAAAAAAATTACGATTTTTCTCAACCCGGAGTTTGGGAACTGCGTTCCTTCCTTCCCTACAAAGTAGTTTTGTTGTCAGAAATAGACGATAATTATGGCGTCTTTAAGCTAATCAAATGAAAATTTCCGTCATTATTCCCACCTTTAACGAAGAGAAAGTGATTGGCAGATGTTTGGAGTCGCTGACGAACCAAAACTATGCGGACTTCGAAGTAATTGTGGTTGACGATGGTTCAAGCGACAATACCTTAAAAATAGCCTCTGGCGAAAAAGTAAAAGTCCTTAGCCAAAAACACCAAGGCCCCGGAGCGGCCAGAAATCTAGGTTCAAAGTCTGCCAGTGGCGATATTTTGGTTTTTGTGGATGCAGACATGAGCTTTGACAAGAATTTCCTGAAGAATCTTGTTAAGCCCATCGTTGCCGCAAAAGCTAAGGGAACTTTTTCCAGATACGAATACGTTTCAAATTGGGATAATGTCTGGGCGAGGTGCTGGAATGTTAACCAAAATTGGGAACCAAAAAGAAGGCACCCCAGAAATTACCCCGATAAACAGCCGGTCTTCAGGGCCATTTTAAAAAAAGAATTCGATCGGGTAGGGGGCTTTACGCCCGGAGGCTATACCGACGATTACAGTCTATCTGAGAAGTTGGACTACCCAGCGGTGTCTGCCCCCGGTGCCATTTTTTATCACGAAAATCCGGATAGTCTTTTGGAAGTTTTTCGACAGGCAAAGTGGTCGGGGAAAAGGAAATACAAACTTGGTCTCTTGGGCGACATCATTGCCCTCGTTCGGGCCTCCTTTCCGATTTCGGTAATCTTGGGAGTTGTTAAGGCTTTTATTCATGGTGTGCCCGGTTTCCTGTTATTTAAGATAGTCTACGATTTTGGGATTATTGTGGGGATACTGGAGAAGCTTTTTTGGGGAAAACAAACTAAATAGGCTTCGAGAAAAGAAATATTCTCCATTCGGAATCGGGGACTTCCCAGCTCTCAACCAGAGGGCCGTTTCTGAAAGAATTCATCTCGTAGGCGGGGTCGGTCCTTAATGCTTCCGAATTGGCCGTGGTGATGACAAACAGAGCGTCGGAGATTTGATACTCCTCTTTAGTCCTGAGATTTACTCCCTTAAGAAGAAGCAGGTCTCTAAACCTTCGGCCGTAGGTATTCGGATCCGGACTGGAAAGAACGGCCAGATTGGCGTTTTTCAAATCATTTTCCTTAATTTTCTGCTCGATGGTCCTGGCCATGTATTTGACGGAGGCAATATCGCCCTCCCAAGTTACCTTGGTGATTTGTTTCGGGAATGAAAATAGGGATGAGAGTAAAAGAACCGACAGAGAGAGATACGACAGCGTCTTGCCCAAGGCCTTTCTCGGATAGATTAAATAAAGAAGAAAAAATGGGACGGCCGGCAAGACATAATGAACGTAAAAGTCTTTGACGAATAATAATCCGAGGATTTGGACCAGAAAGACGGCCGCAAAAGGAAGCGCTTTGGACCGACTTTTGATATCGGTATAAATCAAAGCCAGCCAAGAGGCAAAAAGCCCGGCCTTGAAAAGATTTGATTGAGTAAAGTAGCCGAAGGTACCGTCGACGACGGAAACAAGATTTTTTAATAAGGATACTTTTTCGCCGGGGCCTCCCAGATAGTTGAAATATAAAATTCTGGATAGAAAGAGGCCGGGCGGGTGGGTTAGGTCAAAAACCACGAAAGGCAAAATTGCCAAAAATGCTCCTGCCGAGAAAGAAAAGAACTCTCTCGCCTTTATTTTCTTGGGGCGGGTAAAGAGAATGACCAGCGCCATTCCAAGGATGGCAAATCCGGAAAGGTAGTGGTGGTGTAGGGCCAGCCCCATAAACGCCCCCGACAAAAACTTTGAAAAAATCGATTTTCTCAAGTAAAAAATCAAAGCCAGGGTGACCCAAAAAGGGATCAAGTTGGGATTCCAAGCCCACCTGCCGGTTTCCACCAGGGGATACCAAAAGACGGCAATGGGCAAAATGAATAAAAGAATGTTTTTGTTAACCCGGGCAGCCAAGTAGACAACAAGGAAGGCGGTAACCACCCCCCAAAAAGCGGCGCCAAGGGTGGGGCTTAAAGGATCGAAGTTACCCAAGATCGTAAAGGGAAGCAGCATATAATACGTCAGCGAGCCAAAGACTTTATTTCCGTCTTCCGAAATCGGCCCGATTAAAGTCAGATTTTTTTCGTCAAAAATCTGGTGCATCCTAACCAGGTCGCTGGACTCGTCCCAGACAAATCTGGCCGTTCGATCGACGTTGTAGAATCGGGAAAAGAGAAGAAGCAGGGCAAAAAGGGCAAAAATAAGAAGAATCCACCGCTTGGGAAGTCTTAGTGTCATTTTAGGTTCATTATCGTAAAATAATGGTATCACAAATTATGGGTAAGTATTCAAAATTCTTTCTGCCCGGAATAATCATTTTTGCCATTATTGTTAGGTTTGTTTCGATTAACCAGTCTCTCTGGTTGGACGAGGCAATCGGAGCCCTGGTGGTCAAAAGCCAGAATTATAGACAGATAATTACCGAGTTTCCTCTCCACGACAATCACCCGCCTCTTTATTACTTGGCCCTGAAAGCCTGGAGCGACGTTTTCGGCTACTCGGAAGCATCCTTCAGAAGCTTATCGGTTTTATTTGGGGCCCTCACTATTTATTTGGTTTTCAGAATTGCCAAAACTCTCAACGTCAAGCCTTATTGGCTCGCTCCGCTTCTGTTGGCCACTTCCCAATTTCATATCTATTATTCCCAAGAGGCCAGAATGTACGCCATGGCCGCCTTTTTGGCCGCTCTGGCCTTTTACCTTTTTCTTAAAGAAAAATGGGTCTTCTTTTCTCTGGCAATAACTGGCCTGGTTTTTACCGATTATGTCCCGGTCTTTCTTCTGCCCGCATTTTGGGTAATCGGGCTTGTCGGAAAAAAGCCAAGAGGCTGGTGGAAAGGGCTTTTCCTTAGCCATCTGCCGCTTTTGGCCCTAGGTCTTTTGTGGCTGCCGACACTGATGGCCCAGTCTCGGGCGGGGCAGTGGCTTCTGGCGACACTGCCCGCTTGGGAGAAGGTCGCGGGCGGAGCCACCTTTGAGCAAGCGGCCCTGGTTTGGATGAAATTCGTTTTTGGCAGGATTTCTCTTACCGACAAAGCTCTTTATTATTCTCTCGTCGGAGTTTTCTCTATTCCTTTTGGCCTGGCCCTCTTTAAAGCTTGGAAGGAAAGGGCCAAAGCTCTTTCCTTGTGGCTTTTCCTGCTTCTTCCTTTGACTCTGGGATTTATCGCCTCAATCTTCTTCCCGGCCTTCATTTACTTTAGATTTCTTTACGTTGTTCCCGCCTTTTTCCTTCTTGTTGCCGTTGGCATCGGCAAATATGACAAAAATATCTCTTTGGGCCTTCTTTTAACCATCGTTATCGGAAACTTAATCGGATGGGGCATTTATCTAAAGGATCCCTCTCAGCAAAGGGAGGATTGGAGGGCGGCGGTAGCTTTCGTTGAATCAAGGGCTAAGGTGGATGAAATGGCGGCCTTCAGTTTTACCGAGCCATTTGCACCTTACCAGTGGTATTCTAAGGGGGCCGTTTCAGCCAAAGGACTCACTGATTCAATCTTGGCTAACCCAGAGGCTACCAGGACAAGGATACTTACCGAAACTAGCGGAGTTAAAGGAGTTTACTATTTCGAGTATTTATGGGAACTCCACGACCCCCAGAGGGTAGTTGAGGGTACCTTAAGAACAGACGGATTTAATGAGGTTGCCGCCTTTGATTTCCCGGGCGTAGGCATAATAAGATACCTAAGAAGACTATGAAAATCGGAATTGATATCTCCTCGGTAATTTATGGAACCGGTGTTTCACACTACACCGAGAAATTGGTGGAAAACCTTCTTACGATTGATAAAGACAATCGTTATAAGCTTTTCGGCGGTTCCTTGAGAAGAATGGGGGAACTCGACTCCTTTGTCGGCAGTCTTTCGGGCTCTTTCGAAAGTAAAATATTGCCGATTCCGCCGACCCTAGCCGATTTAATTTGGAACAGGCTTCATCTTCTTCCCATAGAGAAATTAATTGGGGCTGTTGACGTTTTCCATTCCTCTGACTGGACTCAGCCCCCGGCAAAGGCCTTTAAAGTGACGACGATCCATGATTTGGCACCAATCAGATTCCCCAAACTGACCCACCCAAAAATATACGCAGCCCACAAAAAAAGGCTTGAATGGGTTAAAAAGGAGGCCGATAGAATTATTGTTCCCTCCGAGGCCACCAAGAAAGAGATGGAGTCTTACGGTTTTGACACCGGCAACGTGAGAGTTATTCCGGAAGCGAGTTATATCCAACCGGCAGCCTCCACCGACGTTGCCAGGATTAAACAAAAATACAACATTACCGGCAAATATCTTCTTTCAATCGGAACAAACCCGAGAAAGAACATCGGTAGGATTATTAAGGCCTTCGACCTGGTCAGAGCCGGGGAGGATTTAAAATTGGTCGTGATTGTCACGCCAAGGTTCGAAGTAGAACCAAGGAGGGGATTGCGGTTGGTAGCCGATAAACTTAGCCAAAAAGAGTTGGCCGCTTTTTACACCGGGGCGGAAGTTTTGGTTTACCCTTCCCTTTACGAAGGGTTTGGCCTTCCCATCTTGGACGCCTTTGTTTGCGGAGTGCCCGTGGTGACTTCAAATCTCTCCTCGATGGTTGAAGTTGCGGGAGATGCAGCCGTTCTTGTTGACCCGTATGAAGTAGAATCGATTATGGAGGGCATAGGACGAGCTTTAAGGGGCAAACTAGGGCTTTCCAGGAAGGGAATGGCCCGGGTTAATCGGTTTTCTTGGGAAAAAACGGCCAAAATGACGCTTGAGGTCTATTCTGAGGCTAAAAAATGATCATCGGCATCGACGGAAACGAAGCGAATATCGAAAATAAGGTCGGAGTCAACCAATATTGCTTTGAACTCCTCTGGGCTTTCCAAAAGCTACAGGATGAAGGCGAATGTAAGCATACGATTATAGTTTATCTCAAAAGCAATCCTCTAAAAGACCTGCCAAAACCCACCAGATCCTTTCGCTACAAGATCATTCCCGGAGGCGGGGCGTGGATTATCAAAAAGCTGATGCCAAGTTTATTCAGAGAAACTCCCAGACCGGATATTTTTTTCTCCCCAAACCACTACGTGCCGCCTTTTTCGCCCGTTCCCAGGGTCTGCTCGATTATGGACCTTGGATACCTCGAATTTTCGGGACAATTTAAAAAATATGACTTTTGGCAGCTGAACCTCTGGAGTGCTTATTCGATTTATGTATCAAAAGCGGTCATAGCCATATCAAATAGTACAAAGGAAGACATTGTACGACATTACCCCTTTGCTTCAAGAAAAACCCTTGTTACGCTTCTTGCTTACGACAAAAAGAAATTCCATACCGGCATACACCCCAATGATGTGCGACGTGTCCGTGACAAGTACTCTATAGTCAACGACTATGTGTTATACCTGAGCACCCTCAAGCCCAGCAAGAACGTCGTCGGGCTTTTAAAGGCCTGGGGTGAGGTCAAGAAGGACTTTCCCGGGATTCAATTGGTTATTGCCGGCAAAAAGGGGTGGCTCTATGACTCTATTTTCGCCAAAGTCAAAGAATTGGGCCTTTCCAAGGATGTTATTTTTACCGATTACGTTCCCGAGGAGGATAAACCGGGACTGATTAAGGGGGCAAGGCTCTTTGTCCTGCCGTCATTTTGGGAAGGATTCGGACTGGATGTGCTCAATGCCATGGCCTCGGGCGTTCCCGTTGTCGTTGCCAACGTCGCCAGCCTGCCTGAGGTCGTCGGCAGGGCCGGAATCTTAGTCGACCCCCATCGGGTCAAGAGTATCGAAAAAGGCCTCAAAAAGGTGCTTTCGTTGCCCCAGGCGCAGTATAATACACTTGTCGAGGAAGGTATCAAGCAGGCCGGAAAGTTTTCTTGGCAGAAAACGGCCAGAAAAACCCTTCAAATACTAGAAAAGGCGGCAAAATAATGGCAATTTTTCGAGACAGAATGGGAAAACCCCTGACCTTGGGCCAGGCTTTCCCGAAAATGGCTAACCGGATTTATAACTGGTGGCTGGATTTTGAACTGATGCTTTTAAGATGGGCGGGACACGTTCCTTTTCATTCGTTCAGAAAGCTTAGTTACACCCTCGCCGGGATGAGGATAGGCAGCGGCTCGACCCTTCATATGTGGGCGAGCTTTTTTAACCCAGGCAAGATTACAATTGGAGAGGGGACAATCGTCGGCGACCACGCCTTCTTAGACGGCCGGGCTGAGCTTAAAATAGGCAGCCACGTCGATATCGCCTCGTCGGTCATGATTTATAATTCCGAGCACGATTTGGCCAATGAAGACTTTGGCGCCATTGAGGAGCCGGTTGAGATTGGGGACTACGTCTTTATCGGCCCGAGAGCGATTATTCTGCCCGGGGTAAAGATTGGAAAGGGGGCGGTCGTTGCCGCCGGCGCCGTGGTCACCAAAGACGTTCCCGATTTTGCCATCGTGGGGGGAGTGCCGGCCCAAATAATCGGTGAGAGAAAAAACAAAAATCTCAAATATCGACTCGGCCGGGCCAGACTTTTCCAATGAGACTGCTTTTCCTGACATTTTCGCTCTTATTTCTTGCCTACTTATCGCTGCCTAATCCGGAATTCCCAACGCCGCCGCCCGATGCGCTTCAATCGGATGAACCGGGCGATACGGAGACGCCATTAAGAAGAGCTTATTTTACGAATTTGACCAGGGAAGAAGTCATGTCCCATTACAAAAATCAGCTGATGCCTGCTTATAGACTCAATTACCCTCCCGAGGAGGCGCAGACCATTATCAGGGACCAGACCAGAAGCACTTTTTTAGAAGAAATCGTTCATCCTTTAAGAGAATCCGTTTTTATTAACGGTTTTGAGCCGAAAGACCCGAAAGATGCCATTGAAATTGCGGGCAGGGACTGGCGGCAAAAAATAATTGTCAGGTACGTTCCCAGTCGCCCTTGGCTGAGGCTGGTCTTGGGTCTTGCGACAATCTTTGCGGCGGCCGTTGTTTTTAAAGAGTATTTGGGGTTTTTCAGAAAGGCCAGGACCTGACATGACCGACATCTCGATTGTCATTGTTTCGACGAACATCAAGGTTTTACTTAGAGAG
>Ga0209728_1001606_pt1 | contig 13299 bp, 13 predicted proteins | sample RifGroD1_FD_183997 | JGI IMG/M metagenome (GOLD analysis project Ga0209728, IMG submission 183997) | Groundwater microbial communities from Rifle, Colorado, USA - Groundwater D1 (SPAdes) (version 2) | ecosystem: Environmental > Aquatic > Deep subsurface > Groundwater | place: Rifle, Colorado... | reverse complement strand
GTCGATTTCGCCGATATTGTAATGTTTGACCGGAGAATCAATAAAACTTTCAATATCGGCGAAATCGACAATTGCGTCAAACCTTTTATCTATCTCCCTTTTACTCATGCCTAAAATTGCACCATTTACATAAACATTTTCACGACCCGTCAGCATGGGATGAAAACCAGCTCCTACCTCGATGAGAGCACCAACCTTACCTTTAATTTCTATCTTTCCCTTGTCCGGCATAAAGATGCCGTTTAACATCTTTAATAAAGTTGACTTTCCAGAACCATTCAAGCCAATAAGACCAAGAGTCTCCCCACGATGAACATCAAACGACACCCCCTCTAATGCCCAGAACTCACCACTTCGTAAATTTTCGGTATGCTGATCAAAACCTGCAAATATCTTTGCTAAATCAATAGTGCCATACAGCATCGTGTGTTTTAACGTACGACAATATTTTTTTGAAATAGTATCAACCTTAACTATTGTATCGTCCAATTAAACTCGCTCCGCAATTTTGACTTGAGCTAGATAGAAGAGTCTCCATCCCACATGAAACACGATTACTGCCAGAAGTGATACCCAAATATATTCAGCAAAAAAGTCAGAACGTCCAGTCACCATAAAATCACGAGGCACATTGACAAGATAATTAAAGGGATTCCAGACGTTAATGCGAGCCAGCAGTGTATCACCCGTTATTGGATAGAGGATTGGGGTTAACAGCATGAAACCCATCAGGATAACGTTTACTACATTCATAACATCCCGAATCACCCCAGCTGTTAGAGACATCACAAAACCAATTCCAACCATAATCAAATAAAGTGGGATCAGACTTAGTAGACTCAGAAACAGTCCGACCCAGCTTGGCGCGATACCAAAAAACAAAAATACAAGCCCAACAAGAATAATGCGTATCAAAAATTCCACTACACCCTGGCCCGATGCGGCAAGAATTAAAGCTATTTTGGGAAAGTTTATCTTAACAACCATACTCCCGGCATTTACGAGAGAACCGGTTATAGCTGCCAAGCCTACAGTAAACAAGCTCCATAGAGAAAGACCGATGATGGCGTAAAGCGGATATGGCATGCCTACATACCGGAACGATTCATGCTGACAAACATACCTACTGTTACCAGAGGCATCAGAACAGCCCACACCACTCCAAGTGCTGATTGACGATATTTAGCCTTGAAATCTCGGAGAAACAGCCTCCAGATGAGTTCTTTTGAGGAAATCAGTTCTAACCACATCAGTCTCGTTGTCGCAAAGATGCCACTGTGTCCTTCTACAGAAGGCCCTTTGGAAGTGTATGTTATCTGGACGTTATTATTCATAAGCTCTTACAGCATTACTGAATGATTTTTATTTTCTATTATACTTGTGAATTACAATATAATAATTTCTACGCCTCCATACAATTAAACTTGCAATTCCTTATAGCTTGCCACAAGCGGAACGCTGTACTAGGATTTTGTTATAAGATAAGGATCACGGCAATCATATTTGTTGATAAGTATATACGATGCAATCCGATATCGAATCGATCCTCTGATGTTTTCGCAAAACCATGCTCTTCTGGTTGCGTCAAGTAAAATTTCATTTGTAAATTAAACTCTTTCGAACAACATGTCAAGATGTAACAGGTAGTTGAAAAAGTCTCTTTGCTGTCTGTGCTAGCGTAGCATTCTCGCAACGAATAAATAAGTTACTATTGTCTTGTCGCAAAAATGCTCCTCGCAATAACGTAAACGTTATTTTTCAAAAGGTTAATGAAAGAACCGCTCATATGCGACAATCGCACTCAATAAATGATCATCGAGATCATTGCCATCCAAAGCACTCCCGTGCCCAGTATCTGCTTATCTTTCAAAAGTGCTTCCGTGGGATCTCCTTTCCCATCATGGACGATATAGATATATCTGAGAAGACCAAAAGCGGCAACCGGTACAGTGTAAAACAGCCCGTTTTTGTGCTCAAGGGTATACAGGGCGTACATCACGAGCGCAGCGGACGCAGAAAACCATAGCGTACCCTCCAAAAACGAGTGGGAATAATCGTTGAGGCTCTTCCGGTGTTTATGCGCCTCATCGCCGAGCAGGATCAACTCGCCCAGCCTTTTCCCCGCTGCGAGCAGAAGAGCAACCATAAAAACAGTAAGAAAGAGCCAATCCGTGACTACGATTTGAAACGCATCTCCGCCGGCAAGAACCCGTATAAGGAAACCCGTAGCTATGACGATAACATCGATAATGACTATTTTCTTTAAAATAAACGTGTAGGACAGTGAAACCAGAAGATACCCGATGAGGTATATCCAAAAGGATTTCGAGAGTACCAGGGAGATGAGCAATGATGTTGCGAATAAAGCGACTGCAATCAGGATCGCTGTAGGAACTGAAATCAGTCCGTTTGAAATCATTCTTTTTCGCTTAACATGATGTCTCGAATCGAACTCGGCATCCCGAACATCGTTGATAATATATCCGCTGCTTGCAACGAATGAAAAAGCTATCAGCACCAGAGGAATGGACTTTATTACAGACGGCTCTGCAATCGTTCCTGCGAAAAACGGCGGGAAAAGAATCAGCAGACTCTTTAGCCAATGACGGGGCCTCAGCACTCCTAGATAATCCATCAACACATTGTCCACATTCACGGCTTCTGCAGCCTTTCTGCATGTTTCATAACATGCGCTCCAATATTTCAAGATGTCTCTTGGCATGCTGTCTATATTCGTTGTTTTCAGACATGTTGCGAGACGCTTTTCGGAAATAGTATAACGCTTCTTTCTTCCGCCCGTTCCTCCTGCTTAACTTGCCAAGCTTATACAGCAGAAACGGATCATGGTTTTGTTCATAGAGCTTTAGCGAATATTGCTCAATATTTCTAGCTAAGACTTTTTGTTCATGGCGACCTGAACTGTTCACCATTTTATTTTCATACATCGATATAAGGTTTTTCAATGCAGCGACCGAGGTCCCATTCGAGCGTTCCAGCATCTTCTCACTTATTTGCAGGGATAGGTTCAGGTCATTTTTCCGGTAGGAAACATATGCCCTGATCATATCACTTCGGTCATCATATTCGATACGAGATATTGTATCTGCTTTATCTGCTTGTTGAAGGGCATTCTCATAAGCGTTGGCTTGAGCAAGAAGAATTCCATACAACACTTGTGCATCTTTTGCCCACGGCGACTTTTCTGCAGTGTCCTTCAATAAAGCCCTATTCGTTTGCCACGTTATATTCCGCGTTATGGTTGTGACGGTCATGAAAAGCAAAATGGTCGCCACTATAGCATTGCGGATAGCATTGTTTGGAAACGCAAAATTATCCTTCAGAAAGAGGATGCCGGACGTTATAATAAATGCCGAAGGTACGTAAAGATATCGCTCTGCATACGTCGTCCACGCAATTTGATTGAAGGCTATGACAAACGATGGCGTAATGAGAATAATCCCCGCAATAAATACCGCAGAAACCATGGTCCTACGGCTTGCAATATAGATGCAGATGAACACAAGCGGAATGGCCATAAGTTCATACAATGGATCAGCTTCCATTATAGAAAAATTCAGCGGATAAGGGATAAAAAGCTTCTTCAGATAAAAGCCGAAGGCTCGCAGGACGATGAAGATGCTATGCGTTAAATCGTTAAAGATAAACTTGAGCGTCAAACCTATTTTACTGTAATTTGAGGTAAATGCGAGTGATCTGAGAATAAAGAATAACGAGATCGTACTGATACAAAGGAGCAGTGTAATCCAATGTCTCTTGATAAATAATTCCCAGCCATGAGATGTGTCGGCATTTTCACAGTGATCGTCCGTCTTGTTTCTTGCGGTCAGGATAAGGACAAGGCCGGGCAAAAATGCTAAGGCGACCTCTTTCGAAAGCATGCCGAAAAGAATAGCTGTAGAGGCAAAGATAAGATATTTCTTATCCTGGGAGGCTCTGTACTGAAGCAGGAGTACGGTACCGGCTAGTACAAAGGATCCTGCAAGGAGATCGGTTCGTGCCGATATCCAGTTTACCGCCTCGGTGTTGACGGGATGGATGGCAAATAATAATGCCGCGACCAGAGGGACATACGTATCCGTTTTTTCTCGTAGCAGCAGTATGTGTCTTGCCATCAAATAGACGAGAATGCTGTTTACCAGGTGAATGATGATATTTTCCAAATGCATAATAACGGGATCAAGCCCGAATACATATTTATCGGCTATAAAACTAAGATGAATCAGAGGGCGATAATAGAGGCCGCCGGCGACACCAGGAGTAAATACTCCCTTCAAGCTCCAACTGGTCATTCGCTCCATATTATTTACCATTTCAACATCATCAACAATACAAAACTCGGCAAAGACCGTCGGATAGAAGACGCCCAGCACAACGGCGGCAAGAAGAATGACTTGATAGCGAGTCTTTATCACTTCTGTTCCCTCACGATGCCCAGAAAAAAATCTTCCAAATTTTTTCTTCTCGGCTCGATCATGGTGATCTCTTGCTCTTGAACTTGCGTTTCCTGAATAAACGCGGGAAGCTGGTCTTTCGTGACATAAACCTCTTTTACGTCGAAACTATTCTTGTCCTTAATGTAGAGATGATAGCCGACAACCCCTTCCCTCATTAACGAAGCTACCCTTTCCACGCAGCGCAGGGTTCCCTTTACGATGATCCCTACGCGGTCGCAAACAGTCTCGACGTCCGAGGTTATATGAGTGCTAAAAAAAACACACTTGCCCCGCTTCTTTAACTCAAGAATAATATCCTTAACGAGAGCACGGCCGATAGGATCCAGTCCACTCATCGGCTCGTCCAGAATATACACCGCCGGGTCATGGATGAGCACCTGGGCAATTCCCAAGCGCTGCACCATTCCCTTGCTGTAACCGCTAATCGGTCGTTGACGAACGTTCCAGAGGTCGAGAAGCTTGAGAAAATATTCTGACTTCTCGGCGAGAACCGTCTTGGCCATTTGAAATGTCCTGCCAACGAAGGCGAGGTATTCGTAGGCCGTGAGATAGTCATAAAAAGCGGGATGCTCCGGCAGATATCCAACATATTTACGTGACAGGTACGACTGAGAATCAGTTCCGAGGATGCTGGCATGACCGCTGGTCGGAGCGATCAAACCCATAAGGATTTTAAGGGTTGTACTCTTTCCTGCACCATTTGGCCCCAAAAACCCGAAGACTTCCCCTTGATCAATAGCGAGAGAAAGGCCCTTTACTGCCTCTACGACTGCACCTTTTTTCCCCTTAAATTCCTTCGATACATTTATTATTTCGATGGCATGCATACTATGAGAACCTCAGCGAGACACCTTGTCTGAACCGCGCATTTTTTTTTGGACTAGTTCAAGGCTTCTACGAGCCTCCGTGTAATCCGGCTTCAACCGAACAGCGGTCTGATATTCCCGGAGAGCATCGGATAAACGTCCCATCTTCAAATACACATTTCCAATACTGTTGTAAACACCGACATAATCAGGGCTGAGCACTGATACTGCTTGATATTCTCGAATAGCCTCATCATATTTCCCAAGCTTGAAATAAAGATTTGCAAGGTTATTATGCGCCTCGGCATATCCTGACACAATTTTTATGGCTAATCGATATTCAACGAGAGCTGCGTCATATTGTCCCAGCCTGCCATAAACATTTGCCAGATTATTATGTGCTATCGCATAATCCGGCTTGATGCTTAAGGCCATGCGATACTCTTGCAGCGCCTGATTAAAACGGCCTTGTTTAAAATAAACGTTTCCTATATTGTTATGCGCCTTAGCGTACTTAGGTTTAAGCTTTAATGCGGCCTTATATTCTCTAAGTGCGTCGTCCAGTAAATTTTGCTTATAATAAATAGTTCCGATATTGAGATGAACTCCTTCATAGTCAGGTTCAAGCTTTAACGCGAGCCGGTATTCTTTGAGCGCGGCGACTACATCACCTTTTTTATCATACGCTAATCCGAAATTATTATGTGGGCGCGCCTTGTTGGGGCTTTTTTTTACGGCATCTTCCCATAGTCTCGACTCATCCTGCCATACGGTGTTTCTGGCATAGGTCGCGCCAGAAAATACCACCAAGATCATAATAAGTGCGTATATAAATATTCTCCCACCAATTACCGTTTTTCTGCTGAGCTTTTCTTTTACCAGAAACAGAGAAGAAATAATCGCAATAAAGAAACCGATCGATGGCAGGTATAATCTATGTTCAAATATTACGTCGGTTATAGGGATAAGACTTGATTCTACCGATATTGCAAGGAAGAAAAAGAATATTCCAAAAGAGATCAATCGCATTAACTTATTCTCGATATTCACGGAGCGTGACCGAGAATACAGATACCCGCCAACAATAATAAGCATAACAAGAATCAGTAACGACAGAACAACATCGAAAGTCAAGAAAGAATGATAAATCGGGTAATCATAATCTATGTTCTGCATCACCGGAACAAACAGCAGCCTCAAATACGTTATCATCACTCTCGCTTGAGTAATAAGATAATCGCCCCTCGAAATGTCCAACTTATTTGCCATAGTAGTAACTTCTTCTATACTGCGTGCATCTGTTCGCATGCCCCCAAAATCCATCAACGTCAGAGGGATAATGAGCATTGTAAGGATGAGCGGGACGAGATACAGCAGTCTCTTATTGATTTTGCCCTGGAAAAACGAGAATTCGTATATGCTTATGGCGATCGGAAGGGTAAAGGAAATTTCTTTCGTTTTCATTGCGAGAATAGCCGATACGATAGATAGTGCATACAAGGTAAAACGGGCGCCAGGCGACTCGGAACATCTTGATTTAATGTATAATACAAGGGAGATGAGATAAAACAATGTTGCTAGGGATGCAAATCTCTGTACGACATAGGTAACAGCCTGAGTCTGGATGGGGTGAACGACAAAAAAGAGAGCGGCGAAGAAACCGATTAACGAATGAAACTGCACCTTGTTGGACTGATCGTGGTCGCCAATAAAAAAGGGGGTTTTCAAAGTGAGAATAATCAGCCAATAGACAAGCAACGCGTTCATGATATGGATTAACAGGTTGACAACGTGATATCCGAAAACAGCAAAACCGTGCAGCTTATAGTTCACAGCAAATGTGAGGTATCCTACATATCTGCTCTTAAAGAATGCCCTGACCCCTTCCTCCATTGGAATATTTATCAGTTTTGCAGTATCCTTAAAAAAAACAAAATCCTTAACAGCAGGATTGTTAATGATATTCGGCTCATCATCAAACACAAAGGGCACGTTAAACGTATTAGAATACGACATCAACCCTAAAAGAACAATTAGCAGAACGTGTACAGCCGGCCTGTAAAACACATGCTCTTTATGCATCGTAAACTACTCCCGTCATCCTCGAAACACCTTAGACCACGTGCCAATCTGTTTCAATAATGAAAGGCCGCCACGCACATAATTGATGAATTCGTAGAGTGTTTTAATCCTGAATAAGAGGTTAACGAGTCTTCTGAAATTTGCATAGTATATAATGTTTGCCGTGCCTATGAGTTGCTCGATCTCTCTTGGAGAAACATCAGAGTTTCTTATAACACACGCTTCTCCGACGGCAACAAATTGCTCCCAGTTGATGTTTTTGAGCGGAACTGACGCAAAACAGCGATCAAATTCTCTCGTCCCCGGATAGGGAACCAGCATATTATAGAACGCTAACGTGGCATTAACTTTTCTTGAAAACCTGATTGTATCTTCCATCTGCTTTCTTGTTTCACCCGGAGACCCCAGTATATAAAATGCCTGCGTTTTTATCCCCAGGCGATTTGCAATGCTAATGGTTTCTTTCACCCTTTCCGGTTTAATCGGCTTTCCCATGCGCTTCAAAACAGACTCACTCGCAGATTCCACGCCAAAACCAATACTGTAACACCCCGCCCGCCGCATCAGCGATAGTATTTTCTTGTCGACGGTATTGACGTGAGAGAAGCAAAACCACGCAAGATTATATTTCTTATCAATCATTCCTTTGCATATTTTTTCGAGACGTGCGTGGTCAATCGTAAAGGTATCATCGGTAATGATAATCTGCTGAGCGCTATACTCTCGCTTAAGCATATCAATCTCTTCAAGCACATATTCGGCAGAATGCATCCTGTACTTCACGCCGGACACTATTCTTGCAGCACAAAAACTGCAGTTGAAAGGGCAACCTCTGCTGGTAAGGACCGAATAACAATTCCGGTAGCGGGCATTATGCATATTCGGCTTAAAAAGATCCTGAGGGATCAAATCACGTGCCGGCACGGGAATCGAATCCAGATCCTCAATAAAGGGGCGGCTTTCATTCCGGTTAATTTTACCACGGTTATTATACACAAGCCCTTTAATGTTTTCTATTGTCGAATTATTTTGAAATGCATTAACAACCTCTAGCATGGTTTCTTCGCCTTCGCCGACAACGACGCAATCAATTAAGTCTGCGTTTTCCTCCATCACAAACTGGGGTAGTGCTGACACATGAACGCCTCCAAAGACAATTTTAGCAGTGGAGTTCATCCTGCATACTTTTGCCAATTCAATTGCCCGACTGTAATTTGGGGTAGTGCATGTTATCCCGACAATGTCCGGCGCGAACGTCTTTATCTTTTCAGCGATATCCGTATACGTTAATCCCTGCGCCTCCGGTTCATACATTTGAACCGTGTGATCGCCATACTTTCGAAGATAGGAGGCTATATAGCCCAAACCAAGCGGAAAATACCGTCCAGCTGCATTTCGAAGGTTTCCGTATAGATCAATATAAGGCGGCGACAAAAGAAGTACGTTAGCCATTCTCTGATCTGCTTTCCCTTTTTTGGGGAATTGATTGAATATCTATATTTATGGCCTGCAGCAGCATCTGGAACGATACAATAATGGGCAGCGCGACCAACATAATCGTTCCTGCAGGCTTAACAGAATGATTCAGAAGAGAATCTAACCATTCCACGAGTCCATATATAATTCCGAATAAAAACAGCGGCACACCTAGCAACACATACACAGAAGCCATATTAAAATCGTAAATATAATATTTTAAAAAAAACCTTTTTAAAAAACCCGCCAGCAGCCGTGGAGGGAATTGAATTAACGCCCTCATGATCTGCAGAGAACTTTTTCCATCAGTATATTTTGCAGGTATGTTTACATCCTTGACAACTGCGTTAATGATGTTCAAATGTATCAGCATATCGGATTCAAAAAAATACCCCTTCGACAGGTTCCGCAATGGAAGCTTCACGAGAACTCTTTTGTGTATAGCCGTATATCCATTTGTTGGATCCATGATATTCCAGTACCCTGATGCTGCCTTGAGCAAAAAAGACAATATGCTGTTGCCAAACAAACGAAGCTTCGGCATCGATTTCAAAGCATAGAAATTCATAAAACGATTCCCTTTTGCATAATCCTCTTCGCCGCCAGTTAACGGCGCAATTAGATCGTTTAGATAGTGAGCGTCCATCTGGCCGTCTCCGTCCATCTTTACACAGATATCACAGCCAAGGTCAAGAGCCTTCTCATATCCTGTCACAACAGCCCCACCTACGCCTGTATTGTTCGGGTGGTAGATTACGGTCAATCGGTTATGTTTCAACTTTTCAGCTGCCTTGCCAGATCCCTCGGGGCAGTGATCATCGACGACTATAATGTGATCAACGTTTTCTGCGATTGATGAAATTACCTGCTGTATGGTATTGGCTACTCTATAGGCAGGTATAATAACAGCCAATTTCGCTATCTGGTTGATCGTACGCATACCCCTTCCCACGTGTTGCCCTCTATTCAGAATGAACTCCAAATGCGAACTTGCTCGTGCTGCGAATCACTCCATCTTTATCAATATAGAACTTACCTCCGTATGGATCAACAGGGGGCTCCTGTAGATATCCTCCCTGCAACAGCTCATCGACTGTTTTGGGACCTCTCTTGACCACATGACGATATTGTTCCTGCGCCATCTCTATGCGTCTCACTTCTCGCAGCGCCTTGAGCCTGATCTGAAATGTCTTTTTGATCGATTCATTTTGAGCGCCCTTTTCCATGGCAGCGAGATAGGCGATGGCCAAATCCGTGCGACCTGCCTCATACATATAGCGCCCTGCAAGTCTCATGGCCAATGCGTCTCCGGTAAGTTCCCCGACCCGCTGGTAATACTTCGCCGCTTTTGCATAGTCCTTTAAAAAATACGCATAATTAAACCCCGCAAAATAGGGCAGATAAAAATCCCAGTCACGGTATTTCATGCCGTGTTCGAGAAGTGCGTTTGCTTCGTGAATCCTTTTCATATCCCATGCTAATATGGCCTGGGCAAAGTAATATCCATCCATATTGTAGGGGTCGAGGTGCAAAGCAGTCTCTATGGTCTTATACATCCCGAAATACTCGGGTGGCTCGTAGATCCGGCTCTGAGCCTGCTGAACGAGGCCTCCGTAATAGGACGCTGTCTTCAGCACGAACCATGCGGCTACAAACTGTTTTTGATCTGCCGAGAGAGGCTTCAAAACATCTGCATGGGGAACGTACCCGAGTTTCTCGTCGAACGGCTTATTCCGCAGGTAAGCTGTAAAAGGTGCTAGGAGCGCTAGATAAGCCGATAGAAGTCCGAAAATGAAGAGGGCCTTTTTCATCTCAATTCTCGCCGGGAAAAGAGGATAGAGGAAAGCGACACTACAAGGGCGAAGTAAAGAATGAAATAGCCCGCAGTCATCATGAGCCCCGCCGGGGACAGACTGATGCCGTAGACAGCGTTCACTTTCAAATCAAAGGCCCCGAAATTGGGAATGAAGTAATAAAGAAGTGTGATAATGTTTTTTACGAGCGGTGAAAAAGCCTGCTCTGAGATGCGGATAAAATCGTAGAGCTCCTGGGTAGCGCTGCCGACCAAAAAGATGGAAACCGTGCCAAAAATAGGGAGAAAAAAAGAGGTGCTGACGGTCGAAAACAGAAAAGCGATACCGACGAGAAGGACATATTTGAGTGCATCAAAAAAGATCGCGAAAAATATGTTTGTCCAGACTACAGGACGCAACGTCGGCGGATATGCGCTTGAAGCAAGCCAGATCACGGCACATGCTATCAATCCGAGGACGATCGCAATGAGCAAAACAAAGCCTGCAACCGCTCCCAGCTTGCCAAGAAGATAGTCGGTCCGGGAAACCGGAAGTCCCAGCACGCTGAAGACATAACGTCGTTCCACATCCTTCCAGAAAGACGACCCTCCCAGAAAAACCGAAAGAAGCAGCAGGATAAACGAGATAAGCGAAAGAGAAAGAGTGATCGACAGCTCCGCAACCTGTCGCATGGAGAGCGTGCTGATGAAGGGGATCCCCAGGAAAAGAACAGCAGATATCAGAATACCGCGGAAAACCCGTTCGCGAAAGAGCCCTTTAAGGGTAATAAAAAAAATCGGAAGCATGCATCGTATCTTGTTCATCATTCAATTATGGTTGCCTTCCCATGGCTCAGGCGGCTTTTGGTGTCTGATTTACCATGCTATTCCGACGAGACTGACTTGCATACGGTGTTATCCGAAAGGGCTGCCCTTACACGTAATGTAAAAAAATAGGGGGTTGGCAATACCAACCCCCTCAAAAAACGGACAGTGTTAAAACGGAAGCGTTGAGACATTGGTGCAAGGCGTGGGCTTGCCGGAGGTGTTTGCAGGAGCGCTCTTAATAACTGAATCTCCGCTCCCGGCCCCGAACTGAAAGCCTCCTTTGTTTGGATCATTGGCACTTGCGTGCTGAGCAGTTGAACAATACGATGATGCAGCGGATAGGAGGTTTACCGTAACACCGGTAGAAGGTATGTACGCTGCAGTTCCAATCGATGTTCCGGCCGGAGAAGAGATTTCAGCCGCAAATGCCGGAGACACGAAAGCCAGGCAAACCACAGCCAGAAGTGCTATTAGAATGGTTCTTTTCATATTAGTAACCCCTTTCTTTAATCTTAACTAAATTTAGATGGTCGGGTAGGCCTGCTGGTCGGCCTGAGCTGATTCCATTGCAGTTTTCAAGTTCCTGAGATCCGTCAATGACGCCGAGTTGTACGCCTTGACGCGGTACGCTGCGAACTGCGGGAGCGCGATTGCCGCCAGAATAGCGATGATGGCGATCACGATCAGCAGTTCGATGAGGGTGAAACCCTTGCTGCTCCGAAGTTTCTTCAACATTGTTTTTCCTCCCATAAAATTTCAGAATAGTTCAAAATCATTTTCCTCAGTCCCGAAGCCCCTTATGGGTTAGGCTCACCTCCTTCCACAGGCATCGGGTTTACGGTTAATGGTACTGCAGATAGCATGCCAGATATTTTAATCTTGTTTTTCAATGCGTTGACTATTATAGCAGTTGAAAAATAACCCACTATTGTCACCCTGACTGACAAAATATGTCAGCTTATCATCAACGACAAAATATACCATTACGCTGTCTGAACGTTGTTCTCCGGCTGCGCAGTCTCGAACACCTCCCACAGCGGAATTTCCACTCCATCGACAAAAGCAAGAGTCACGTTCTCCTGAGCCCCGACCACGTCCGCCTCTCCGAATTTGCCGTCCACGAGGCGATAACGCTCGATGAACAGGTCCTCAGGATAGGCGATGATATACTCCCTCACTCCGAAGCGTTCGTAGAGCGCTTTTTTGTCCCTCTTGTCTTTAATCGAGGTGGAGGGAGAGAGCACTTCAACAACCAAGTCCGGCGCGCCCTGGATATTGGCGGCCGTGATCTTCTTTTCATCGCATACCACGAAGACATCGGGCTGCACCACGTCATACTCTGAAAACACCACGTCCGTGGGCGCAATAAAAACCCTGCATGAAGCGCCTTTCAAGGCAGTCTTGAATAGAGAGCCGAAATTGACGACAATCGTTTGATGCCGCGGCGTGGGAGCGGGCGTCATGTCGTACGCCTCTCCGATGATCTCCCACCGTTCGTCATCAGGCCAGGTGACGTAGTCCTTCACCGTGAACTTGCCGTCAGACTTCTTTTTTGCCGCAAAGTCCATGGTTCTCCTCGTGGTGAAATTGTATACGAACGGTGGGGTGATATCAAGACTATTTTGGGTCATCTAACAGACAGAGGCAGGCACCCTGTGCCCGCCCCTCGTTACTTCGACTGCTCATTCTTCAGTGCAGCACTTCGTCAACCAGCGTCGGGGTTTATCGCCGACGGACATGATCCTCGATGAACGATCCGATACAGGCCGCGTTCAGGGGTGCGCACCACTATGGCATGTTGTGGCCGAACAGTTCGTGCCGGTGTACGTTCCCGGTGATG
>Ga0209728_1001605_pt1 | contig 13307 bp, 28 predicted proteins | sample RifGroD1_FD_183997 | JGI IMG/M metagenome (GOLD analysis project Ga0209728, IMG submission 183997) | Groundwater microbial communities from Rifle, Colorado, USA - Groundwater D1 (SPAdes) (version 2) | ecosystem: Environmental > Aquatic > Deep subsurface > Groundwater | place: Rifle, Colorado... | reverse complement strand
TATTTGATTATTTTAAAGATGAAGTTAGAAATCTTGCAATTGAAAATGGGAAAGAACAGGCTCAAACACTGTTTAAAAAGTATTTATACGAAGAAGATAATTCCGAGGAAATTTAACTTTTAATTGTTTTGAGAAAGGAGGAAGTTATGAATAATTATACAATAGGAGTAGATTTAGCAAATGAAAATTCAGACAACACATGTTTATGTTTTCAATTTGTAAATTCTTGTTTAGAAGAGATGAAAGAGTTATGGAAAATTGGTGATGAATATCCTCTGCCAGAATTCAATAAAAAGATATTAGGATTGAATAAAGAAAATAAACTAATCGTATCTGCAATATTTGAAAATAGCAATGAAGATGTATTTATGAGTATATTAGTACGATGAAGTTATGGATTGAAAGGGAGGATGATTTAATGACAGTAAAAGATTTGTATGAAGAACTTGGCAAACTAATGAAAAATAATCCTAATACAATTAATGATGAAATTTATTACTTTAGTTATGATTGGAAGGTTGATGCTATTAATAGTTTAAATATTGAATATGATTTAGATGGGGAAGGCAGATACATAATATTAAAATAATTACTCAAAAAACATGTCAATTCAATTCAATAAATAAAGGAGGATAAATTATGATAATTTGTAGAGAATGTGAATTTTACTCAGAGGATGATTTAACAGGATTATCTCCACAAGAGAAACTAGATCATGTAAGTGGTCACTGTATGGACTCTGACAATCCAGATTTCAATGAATGGGCAAGAACATTTGGTAGGGGTATTACTAGAGAAGATTCAGTATCACATCCTAAGTGGTGTGGGAAAATTGATAATCCTGAGAAGACGGAGGAGTATTATACTAAGGAAGAAATTAGTGAAGCAGTTAAAGAGGCAAAGAAATATCAGAAATTAACTGAATTTATAAGGAATGCTAGATCAAATGATATGCTTTGGTATTAATAAGAAAGAAGGAATATAAATGAAAAAGATTTTATTAATTGGAGTATTAGGATTATGTACATTAGGTTTAACTGGTTGTAATTTTACAGCAAAACATTTCGGAGGAACAATTAATATTGAACTGCCTAAAAACCAAAAATTAGTTGAAGCAACTTGGAAAGATGATTCTTTATGGTATTTGACAAAACCAATGAGAGTAGGGGATGTGGTCGAGACATATACTTTCCAAGAAGATAGTAATTTTGGTGCATTAGAAGGCAAGGTAATATTTAAAGAGAGTGTGCAAGAAGGGGAATTAAAGGGTAAATAAAAACCAAATCAAAAGAACATTTCAATCTAATAAAAGAAAGGAAGTATTAAATTATGAGCGTAGATTATTATTCATGTGATTGTTGTGGAGAAAGTGCCTATGAAGAATTTGTAAAAGGTTGTGAGAAATGTGGACATAGTATTTGTACGGAATGCGTAGTAAATGATGATATAAATTCTGAATATGCAAGTAGATATCGTGTTAAGTTTGATGGATCAGAAGAACAAAAAGAGGAATATGGAATTACTGAAGAAGATATAGAAAAAGGATGGTTTGAAATAGGAAAACCAATTGATGATACAGGTATTGATCCAAAGTATTGTCCTTTCTGTAATGGGAAAATGATTCATAACGATGATTTATTGGATTATTTATTAAATAAATATGGTTTATCTAAAGATGAAGTTAAAAAGGAATATTTGGAAAGTGTTTGAAATTGCATTTTTAATTGAAGGGAGGTGATATATTTAATGGATGCATTCAAATTTATAAACATCACTAGAAAATATAAGAATTGTCCAAGCTGTGGAAGTAGTTGGAAAGATACAAAATTGCAAGTAAGCGTAAAAGATGAAATTGTAACAATAAGTTGTGAATGTGGATTCTTTAAGCAAGTTGATGAAAATAATAAAGAAATAAAGGAGTGATAAACTAAAATTGAACAGTACAATATTTTTACCAAAAACTATAAAAGTAGGTTATCAGTCACGCTCAGATACATATACAGGCCAATTAGCATATGTTATATATTATGATCAAAGAAATGTTCTTAGGAAAGAAAAAAGTTGGCAATCATGGCGAGATAATAAAATTGAACCACAAGAATTCACCAATGAACCAATTAGTGGATTTGTGTTAAATAAGAAGGTAGGCGACTATTCTAGCCATTGGAGTCATAGACAAGCATATGTAAGAGTTTACGACCCTCGTAATTTTGAGTTTGAAGTTACCATTGAAAACTTACTTTACATTCTTGAAAATGCTAGTTCAATTAAAGGTAAGGGACTAGAAGGAGAATTTGTTTATGGTTGGGATGGCAAGGATCTTCTCTTGATGCCAGTAGATTCACCAGATTACAAAGAAATTACCGAATATAGTGAAATGATTCTTAAAAATAGTTATGTTAAAGCAAAAGAACTAATATTAGGCGCAACTTATAAAACCAAATCAAATGAAGAATGGATTTATATGGGTAGATTCGATTATCACACTACAAAATATGACAGAGTAGAAAGACCACAACAACTAAATTCTTGGAGTTATTCTCGTTCATACGATAGTGTAAAAGTGAATGTTAATAAAGGAAAGCACCATTTCTTTATTAGAGAAGCAAAAAAATATACTTGGAACGATGAGATATACTTTAATATATTAACTATCAAATCACTAGGAGAAAGGTTCATAGATACTATTTCAACTGACTGTGTAGAAAATTATGCAGAGTTATTTGAGAAACTTGAATGCAAAACTGAATACTCTCCATATGATGAAAGTAAGGATGAATATATCCTATATACTTTGGAAGAATTTATTGAATATGTTAATGGTCTTGATTTAGATGAAAATTGGCGAACTCTTAATATTAAATCGCAAAATAATTTTGAAGAAGTAATTACAGAAGTTAGATTTGATAAAGAATATAACCTGTTTTATTTAAGAGGAGATTATGTAAGATCAACAAATTCTTATATTCATAATAATATAGGAACTATAGAAGATGTGTTTAAAAAATATAACCCAGTTTATAAAAATGAGTATTTAGAAAATGGAAAAATTTATAGGAGGCTGAAATAATAATGAAAACTGAAACAAATGATCTTAAAATTATGGAACTAAAAAAGCAAATTGAGGATAAGAAAATTAAACTAGGAAAGTCTCAGAAATTTAATCCAATTACTAATTGTTCAATTGAGGTAGATGGTGTAAGGGTTAATATTCAAGTTCTTAACAAAGAGCAATTAACTTATTTATTAGTAAAACTTAATTCATATGCAATTTCTGCTAAAGATTTAGAAATTGATTTTGTTATTTCAGGATATCATGTTGTTGAGTGGATTACTGATATTAAATCAAAATTAGATTTTGTAAGTCGTAAAGAAGAAGAAAATAAATTAAGAGTTATGGAATCGAAATTGCATCAATTACTTTCCAATGAGAAAAAGGTAGAACTTGAGATTGATGAAATTATGAAATCTTTGTAATTAGTTGAAAGGTATAAGGGGAGAGATAGTAAAATATTTCTCCCTTCGAAAAATACAACTTATAGAGTTGAAAGGAGAGTCAAAATGAACGATCCAAACGATTTTCAATGTTATATTTGTGGTAATACATTAACTTCAGAATCTTGTTTTTGTGATAAATGTAAAACATGGTTATGTATTGGCTGTGCATTTGAAGACGAATGTGAAGAAAGACAGGGATAAAATAATATTAAGAGAGGAGATAATTATGAATTGGTGCAAAAGAGATAAGCGTGAATGCATAGGAGATATTTGCAGTATGCGTCCACGACCGAAAAAATCAGAGACATATGAAGATTGCCCTGAATTTGCAATTAGAGGACAGAGGAGTAAGTTGAATTTATACTATGATGATTTTGGATATGATTATGAAAAACTTGCTAAAGATTTAGAGATACTTATAAATAAACCTAACAAATGAATATTTGCTCGTATTTTAGAAAGGAGAAAACAAATTATGAAAATAGGCAATAAAGTAAAAATCATTGATATTGAAAGCATGTGGGATAAAGAAATATATTATCAAGGTTGGTGATTGACGGATAAAGAAACTCTAAAAGATTATAATGTTGAAGTGCCTGAATTTGATAACCTAGAATATTTTGAAAATGGAGATGAAGTTGTAGTTAATCTTTCTAACTCTGATATTATTAAAGATAGTTATATATTAGAAATTGAATTAACTGATAATAATGGCAATGATTTTAAATGCCATTCTCAAACTTATTCTTTAGATGAACTAAAGTATTTTTGTGAAGTCAATTAAAAACTGATTTCATGCCCTACAAACAGCAAATAAATAATAAAAGGAAGGTGTATTATATTGACTGAAATTTATACAAATGAATGGATTGATAGTAACTGGATTGAGACATGGAGTGGTTTGAAATTTCATCCATTTAATCCGAAAGTAGAAGAAATAAAATTAGAAGACATTGCTCACGCATTAAGTTTAACCTGTAGATATAATGGTCATTGTTCTACTTTTTATAGTGTGGCTCAACATTGCATACATACGTCTTTAGAATTGGAAAAACAAGGTCATCCGTCGATAATTCAATTATATGGACTGTTGCATGATGCTTCAGAAGCTTATATTTCAGATTTAACTAAACCAGTAAAACAATGTATCCTTCAATATAAATCTATTGAAGCAAAAATAGAATCTGTGGTTTGGGAAGCATTTGGATTAAATAAACCAAATACATATGAAAAAGTATGTGTTAAAAATATGGACAATATGATGCTTGCATATGAAGCAAACATTCTAATGAAAAATTATGACTCATGGAATGATTTTCATCTTACCATTATTAATCCTGAGATTAATTTTGCTGAATCAATGATTGAAACAGAAAGAAAGTTTATAGAATTGGCAAATAAGTTGTTAAAGGAAGTTAACGGTTAACCACATAAAAAAGAATTTTAAGTCATTAGGAAGGTGAATAAATTATGCCACAAGGAAATCAAGCAGACTTTAAATCTACAAATGAAATTGTAGAAAGATATGCAATTGTCATTGAAGAATGGCGATGGGATTATGACGAACTAAATGACAAAGATATAAAAGCTTCAACTGGCGAAAGAATTTTAGGTTTGTATAATAATATCAAGTCAATTAAAAGTGCTATGAGGTGGATAAATAAAGAACACTATTTATCCACAAGAACTACAAAAGTTAAGATTACTATTGAGGAAATAGAAAATATTGAGATTTAATTTTTAAACTAAACTAATAAATAAAATAGTTGTTGACATACAATACCCAATAATATATACTAAGTACATAGAGTTAGACAAAAAGGAGATGACCAACATCAATGAAAAAGCTAATCCCATTATTAATTATCTCAACCCTAGTAGTATCTGGTTGTGGGTCAAAATCTAAAGTTCAACAGCCACAAGCACCACAACAATCTCAAGTTCAAGATGACGATGAAGAAATGAGTTGGTTTGAAGATGAAGTGCTTGATATGGATGACTGGGGAGAAACTAAACACAAGAAAGTCAAACCTAAGACAGATACAAGCAAGTCTAGTGTAACAAAACCACCTACTAGTACTAAATCACCTGAGATCAAATCAAAACCTAGCACAACTAAAAAGAAGAGTTAAGGGGAAATATATAAAGCAATAAATAAATTATATAATAATATTTTCCTTTTAATGGATTAAAGAAAGGTGGAAATAAAATGTTTGTAAAATGTATTAAAGATGTAATATTAGAAACTGAAGATAATGATGATTTGGATAAAGATGTTAGGTGTTTTACTTCTGGAAAGTTATATGAAGTAGACCTATATACAAAAGGTTATTTGACAATTGATGATACTGGAGAGGAGCATTTTTTATCAGATAATACAGATCAAGAAGATGAAAACGATAAATGTTGGTTTAATGAATATTTTGAATTAGTTTAAGTAGTCGATTTTCAATGAATTTATAATAAAGAAGGAGCGAATAAATAAATGTTTTATGATGAAGATGATAGAGAACCATATTATAATCAAGAAGATTTCTTAGAGGAATATGAAATAAATCTGAGAGATATAATTACCAAAGCAACTAATGATAAAATCAAAAATACGATTGAAAAATTACAATCAATCGAAAAAGAAAATAAAATTCTCAATAAAGAGGTAGGAGAATTAAGGCGTAATGCATATAGCACAGAAAGATTACATAAAGAGCAATTAGAAAAAGCATTAAAAGAAAAAGAGTTAGAAATTCAAAAGAAATTAAGTTCTGGATTCGCGCCTCATGATAAAGTTTGGTATATAGAGTCAAAATCAAAGCAGACAAAATGCGAACAATGCAATGGAAATTATAATGTAGAAGTTGAAGTATTGGGCAAAATGACAAAAGCTAGTTGCCCTCATTGTTCTTATGGCAATATTACAACTTATACATATTCTGTAAAACAAGATACTGTATCTTCCATTTATTATAATTATCATAGGGAAGATAGAAACAAGAATCATGGAATTGTTTTAAATGTAGATAAAATATATTTAGATAGGTATGATGGACAGAAGGATTTAAAGAGTTTGTATAAGACTTTAGAAGAGGCTCAGACAGAATGTGATATTAAAAACGTAAATGCAGTGGAATAAATAATTAGATTTATGGGGAAAGAAAGGAAGATAAATAAAATGAAGAATTTTAATAGTATATCTCAAGAAGATTTTAAAAGTGGCAAATGTGTTGTTAATTGCAAAACAGAGGAATTGGCTAAGGAATTTTTAGGAATCTGTGAAAACAATGGTTATAAATGGTGTTCAGGAGTAAAACTATTAGATCAAAATAATTGGGATAAATATGAAAATAATACGTGTTATTGCAATGGCTCGAATGGAATAGAATATTGTAATGTAGATTATTTTAAAGGAAAATCCATCTCAATAGTGCAATTTACAGGATTTGAAACAAAATTAGCAGATAAAGAAACTATAAAAAATGCGGTATTCACACTAAATAATTATCCTCCAACAACTACAACTAAAGAAACCATTGAAGTAATTTACCATCGTAAAGAAACGATTGCGCTCATTAAAACTGGTGGAAAATACTATAAAGGCGTATCTAGATGTCATGCTGAAGATACATATGATAAGGAATTGGGATTTAAGATTGCTTATGAAAGGGCAAGGGTAAATCAGAATGGATGTAAATATTAATCTCCTAGAAAAATTCCATTTTAATTGATAAATAAATTTTAGAAAGAGGTAGATTATAAATGAAAAAGAAATTAATCGTAGGAATTATTGGACTAATGGCAATGTCTACAGTATTGACAGGATGTAATCAAACTGATGCTCAAAAAGTTATGGAACAACAAAATACAAATAAACAGGCTCAAGCTGCTTCTATGATGACGCAGACTCCAACCCCAACCTTTAATCGTAGTTTAGAAAGAGAAAATATCATCAATAGACTTAAAAATACTAATGACCCAAATCAACTAACATGGATTTATCCAATGAGCGCAGGAAGAGTAATTGGAAGATTTCCAGTTAGAGGGAAAATTACTTCTGGAAGTAAAAGACTAACATCTACACAACAGTGGATTCCTGCCCAAGTAGGAGAAGGTTATGCGTTAGGTGAATCACCAGATGAAATGGGTGCATACGGTTCAAGTGGAGATTATGTGTTTTGGTTTGATCCTGCTGGCAGAGGCCCATTTCAACACAGAGGAGATTATTTTGTAACTCCAGTGCCATATAAAATTGATTTAGGATATGGAACAATTACTTATGAAGTTGACTCAAATGAAGAATCTAAAAGAGTGAGCTATGAAGAACAAATAAAGAAAAATCAAATTAATGGAGGTAAATAATTATGAAAAGTATTGCAAAAATATGGTTATTAGTTTTAGGAATGTTTGTTGCCATTGGAGTAATTGGATTCATAGGGAAAGTTGTTTTATTCCCTGTTCATGTGTTAGATAAAACTGCCGAAACTGGTTATGGAATTGTAAATAAAACACTTAATGCCGATAATGCAATATTTAATTATGAGCAATTTCATGATCTTTATCAAGGAGCAAAGCAACAAACAGTTAATATTACTAATAGCAAGAATCAAATTAACATGCTCAAAGAAACTTACGGAGAAGATGCTAGTAAATATCCAAAAGATGTACGAAATGATTTATCTTTTCAACAACAAACTTTAGAAGGATATTTGATACAATATCAAAAAATTGTATCTGAGTTTAATTCAAATAGTAAAAAATTAAATAGGGAATTGTTTAAATCAAAAGAATTACCATATCAGTTGCCACTAGATTATAAAGAATTGGGAATTTAGCAAAATTTAAATGCTATATGTAGTGTTAATTTTATTCAGACATTACATATAGCGCAATATTAAAATATAAAAGGATGTGAAAATAATTATCTTAGCAGAAAAGGTTATTGCGTACATAAAACAAGAGCAGACAAAGAAGTTGCAAGAAAATCTAAAGCAAAAGATCAAGATATAAGAGGATGTATAATTGATTGTGTTTACAAAAAGCAAAAGAAGAGAAGAAAGTATATGGGTAAGTTTGAGTATAAATTAACTTTTGAATCTGATGCTGAAGATATTCCTGATATTTTAGTGAAGATTACTGAAACAATAAGGGAAGAATTGTTGGATAAGATTGTGAATGTAATGCCTGTGATTACCATTTTAGATAAAAAGGAGAGATAAATAAAAATGGATACTAAATTAATATTAGATTTTCTTAGTAAATTAGGAGAACAAGTCAGTTCTACAGGACAAGAGGTATTTAAAATTTATATGCAACAATCTTATGTGGATGGAATATCATCTTTAATCTGGGCATCAGTATTGTTTCTTATATTTATTGTTGGATCTGGAATAGTTAGTTTTAAAATCTTAAAATATGCAAAGAAACTAAAAGAAAAAGATGAAGATGATTACGATGAAGAAGAGTATGTTATTGCTATGGTAATTGGTATTGCTGTCATAGTAGTTAGTATTATTATATTTTTAATATTCGGAATGTCAGAACTAACAAATGGAATAAAACATTTGATCAATCCTCAATATTATGCTTTACAAGATTTATCAAATGCCGTTAAGAATGCAGTAAAGTAAATTTAGAGTTTGATTTTTTAAGGATGTGATGACAGCTTGCTTGTAGTTTAATATCAATACATATAAGAATATTTTTCAGTAAATTTAAATAAATACAACATAAAAAAAAGAAGGAAATAAATATGTTTAACAAATTAATCGAGATGGTAATGTCGAATCCTAAATTAGCTAAACCAATGGTGAGTGAATTAGTAGATCAATATAAACCTTTGCTGTATGGGGTTGCTGAAGAGATTTTCAATATGTACAAAGATTATGCAAATAATACAGAATATTTTGCCACTACTGCAATTGCTAAAAAGAATCAATATGATGCTTATGTTAATGTAGGATTTAATTCAGATCAAGCTATGAGTTTAGTATTGAATGATGCTAAGAAATTAGAAGATAGATTGAATAAATTGGGTTCAGGGGTTAAATCAAAGAAATAATATGAAAATGTATTCGTATGGTGGACATATTTAGTCAAAATACATCAAAAGTCCACCATACAAGGACAAATTATACATTCAAATGTCCGTTTTATTTGATGGAGGTAAAAATGAAAAACAAAATTATCGAATTTGTAAATGGAAGTAAAATTAAGTTTATAGATGCAGAATCTGGAGTAATTAGGGGTAAAAGGAGCAGTATTATTTCTACGCCATGTGGATATCAAATGACATTAGATTGCAATTGTCAAACATGTCTTAGGGGAGATTGTGACTGGAATATAAATAAAGGAGAATGATAAATATGTATCAAGTATTTGACAATGATAAGTCAGCAGATTGTTTTAACTTTGATTTAAAATATGGTTCTTATTGGAGTAATTCTGTTTATAGAACATTTGAAGAGGCTTGTGATTATGCTAATCGTTGGCTTGGGGCAATTAGCGAAGGTGTAATTTTTACTTTAAATAAACCTTGCGATTATTCGGGTTATGGGGATATGATTGAAATTAGAGAAATTGTGTAAAATTAAATAAAATAATAAAGGAGAATGATAAATATGTACGGAATAAATAAAATAAATACTGAAGATATGCAAATCGGAAATTATGCTTATAGTGACCACACAGGACAATGGTATATAGTTTCTGCATTACCTAATTTTATTAAAGAAGGACACCATATTTATGCTTTAATTAGAATTGATGGACAAGGATATTATTATAAAAGTGAATCTCTGAACGAATTAAAAAGTAAAATTTCTAATGATGGTGGGGAAACGACTATTTTTAAAGATTTGATTGTTGAGTGAAGAAGGAGATAATTATATGAGCAAACCATTATTATCAGATTATGAATCTCTAGGATTCACACCAGAACAAATTACAAAAATGTATAATAATTTAACTGAAACTCAATCCTTGATTTATCGTTTAATATGTGGAGACAAGGAAACTGTAGAATGTGCTGTCGATGATGCATATTATTGGTTAGATGGCTTTATGAGTTATAATAAAGGAGGAAAATTAAATTGACACCAATCCATTGTAAAAACTCACTCTGCAAATATAATTGGCATGATTCTTGTACAATTGCTTTAGAGAGTAGAATGCTAATTATCGATGAAGATGGTAAATGTGAAGATCAGGAAGAGAATAAATAGTTTATAAATCACAATATAATTATTTGACAAGTTAATGATAAAATGTTATACTAAGTAAGTGGAGAAGTTACATAGAATCGAGGTGAGAAATGAAACATATAGTAGTCGGTAGGTCAGAGTTTACAGCTTATGCGAATAATAATCTTAATTATAGTCAGTTTAGGAATCCAGTTAAACCAATTCTAATTGATCCTAATGTTGTTAGTTTTATTGAATTAATGGTCAAGGAAATCCATGATGCAAAATGTGATAAAGATATCAAGGATATTTTATATCAAACTTATATCACAACTCAATATGATTCGGTTATTAGAAATGAGTTTGATTTGTATGGAAGTAAATAAATAAATATTAGGAAGTGACATCTTTAGTGAAGAAAATAATTGTTAAACTTGCATTGTTAACTGGCATGTTTATTACATATAAAAGTTTTGTGCCAGTTCTTACAAATCAAGTGGCTTTAACTCAAATGGATAATTCAACATCGTCTTATTCTACATTCGCATTATATCAAAATATGAGTCCATTTGGATGGTTTACGATTGTGTGTTTTGGAACAGCTATGTTTTTGCCTGAACTTAAAAAATTAAAAATGAAAGTAGGAAAATAATATGAAAAAGTCAGAATTAAATAGTTCTATGATTTTTAAATTAAGATGTGGAGCTTTGTGTGTTTTATTAGACAATTTTATAAATAAAGATAAATCATTTTATGATAAAGAATGTATATCTGAGGGATTCAACAGTGGAATTATGCCATTGTTGAATATAGAAGAAAATTTAGCACATACATTTGATGAAGACTATAATATTATAGCCATAAAGCAACATGATAGTTGTTCGAGCGCATTATGTGATGTTTTAACAGATAATGAACCAGAAGAATGGGATTGGATTAGGGATGAAGAAGAAGATGTAGAATCAAAAGTAGAAAATACTATCCAAAATATCACAATTAATATCACAATTGACTCGAAAATGGATATTAATGATTTTGTTAAGGAATTAACGTCAAAAATGAAGAATATGAAGAATATGAAGAATATGGCAAATTATTAAACTCTCAAGAAATTTTCGTTTTATAGGTTTATGCCTAAAATGACCAAAAACTCTAATTCTAAGTAAAATCACTAAAATAGCTCTGTAATCATTGCTACATAAGGGTTTGCGGTCATTAAATAGGCATAAATAAGTATGCTGTATATAACATCCTTTAAAAGTGAGATTTTATGTGATTATTGGGTTTTTGTAAGAATGTTGAATATTTTTATAAATTAAGAAATAAATACATTTGACATTGGTATCAGTGGTATGTTATACTTAGTAAGTGGTTAAGAAATAAATAAATTATTAAGAAGAAAGGAATGATGCCTATTAAAACAAAAGCGTGGGGCCAAGTACCAATCTGTAGAAGTAATAGTCCACCTTCTTTCAATATATTTTTTAATAGATCATGTGCGTTAAATAATAAAATAAATATAATTGAAAGAAGGAATTATACATATGGCAAATAATACTTTTGAAATCATTGGTAAATTAACTATCGGCAAAGAGTCAGAAAAGTTTAAACCATATAAAGCAACTACTTATGATACTGGGTGGGCAGCTAAAGAATTAATTTTTAATGCTGTCGCAGGTGATAATAGACATATGATGAAAATTAAAGGTGGATATTTTAGCAATGGAAAAGGAAAAGTATATTCATTTTCTAAATCTGGTAAGTCAGATAGTGGAGAAACGATCAAAGGAGAAAAATTAGAAATTGCTTGGGCAGATAGATTTAAACCTGAAATTATAGAAAATGTAGCAGAGTTTAAAAAATTTGTAATTGACTTAGAAGAATATGGACGTAGATTTAAACTTGAAAAAGCACTAGAAAAATTTAATGAAGGAAGTTTAACTCCAGAAGAAATGATTGAATTAGGCACAGAAGATATTTCACAAGAACTTGAAAATAGTAAAAATAAACGTAAAGAATTTATTGCTGAATCTGACTTTGCAGAATATATGCATAAATTAATCATATCTGGAAAGATAGACAATAGATTATTTAGAATCAGTGGAGATATTGTTTATTCAGAATATAACGGAAAGTTCTATAAAACATTAGTTCCTAGCAGAATTTATCTTGCTGAAAAAAGTGCAGTTCCATCTTCTACTGGGCAAATAACTGTATTCTACAATAAAGATGGTCTAGACAGCAATAGTTTAAAAGAAAAACAAAAGCATTATATCAATTGCTTTGCTCGTAACTATGATAGTCAAAGAAAAGCAGAAACTCCTTTTCCAGTTCAATTAGTAATTGATGTATCAAAAGATGAGTTGGATGAAAATAATAAGAAACTCAATTCATTAATGGTTAAGCAATTCACAGTTAAGGATAAAACTTGGAAGGAATTCGGAGTAAAAATCAATCTTCTAGACGGTGCTCAAAAAACTGAAATTACAGATGATATGTTAACCGATCTCCAAAAAGAGTTGCTTGAACTTGGTGCTATCACAATGAATGAAATCAGAAAAGAAATTGGAGCAGATGTCTATGGTGAAAAAGTAGAAGAAATGATTGTTGTTAATGTTGCTAGAGGGTTTACTAAAG
>Ga0209728_1001604_pt1 | contig 13323 bp, 13 predicted proteins | sample RifGroD1_FD_183997 | JGI IMG/M metagenome (GOLD analysis project Ga0209728, IMG submission 183997) | Groundwater microbial communities from Rifle, Colorado, USA - Groundwater D1 (SPAdes) (version 2) | ecosystem: Environmental > Aquatic > Deep subsurface > Groundwater | place: Rifle, Colorado... | reverse complement strand
GATTCTAGGAAATATAAAGAACCTTTAAGTATACAGAATTATGCTAGTATTATTCATAATATAGCTGTTGTAAAAGAATCTGAAATATATATTGATGTTAGGGGATTTGGTATGGCAATTTATGATTCTTTGAAGGAATTTAAGGATTTAAAGGTTAATAAGTTAGATATTAGTAAAGCGTATTAAGTATGTAATATAATTAAGTAAACAAATACTCCTAACTGTCTTGATAGGCGGTTAGGAGTATTGATATTATAATATACTATTCCCCTTCGTATTCCCTTACAATAGTTCCTGGTTGTGTATCACCCTCCATAAAGAACACAAGGTATCCACAGTCATGACAAATATGAGTGATAAGTGGGAACGACCCTTTAAATGTTTCATGTGTTGATTCAAATTTAACATGAGCATTCATACCTAATGATTGTATTTGATCACTATTGCATATCGGACATTTTCTACATGCTTTATAAATAGTTCTCTCATTAATACTATGCAGATTTTCTTTTGTGGAGTTTTCCATTTTAACATCCCCTTTAAATAATTTATCATATTAAGCGTGTCCATATAATAATCATCTTAATCTAATCTTCTTAACATCAATTAAACAATTTGGATCAACAATAACTTCACTCTCTCCTCTTTGATCAATATAAGCCAATATATCCTCACATTTTATTATTGCTTCATATAATTTCCCATTATCAGAGTCAAATCTTGTAGCAAAGAATTTAGCTTTTTCTTTACTGGTTGTCCAAGAAAATGCTTTTTGATAAGGTGTAGATTCAGTGTTTTGTCCTCGATATATTTTAACAAGACCACTACTATCTACTTTTAAAATTTTTCTAAAATCTTCTTTTGGTTTGTACTTAAATATATTCAGAAAGAAGTCTTTATTAAGTTTTGAAAAACCATATTCAGAGCGAATATAAATGTCCTCAAAGCATTCATATTTCTGTTCGTCAGGTATATTTTCAAATGATTCAATATAGAAGTCTAGAGCGATTTTCTTTTCAATGAGGAAGAATAATTTATCATATTGTTTTTTAGAGATGTATTTATTCATACTTTCTTCAACTTTTTCGATTCTTAATTTAGTTTGCCAACTAGTCAATGCTTCTATATTGAATACACCTATATCTACCATGACAGGGCCAGAGATATAGGTAAAAGGCGTTAGAAAATTATCAGAGAAGTAGAAATTGGATATTGGTTTATCAAGGTATTGTATGGCTTCTAGGATGGTTTCATAAGGGGGTATATCGTATTCAGTTTCTTCCATTATTTTGAGCCTGAATTGGTTGTCTGAGAAGAGTGATACAGGAATTAATGAATTTTTGTTTAGGTTTCCATGAGATAGTTTGAATATGTCGCTTATGTTTTTAGTTTTACTTTTGTTCATATTTCATTCTCCTTTTGTAAGGGGTTGTAGGATTGAAATGTTAGTTTATTATAGCATAATTTAATGTTTTGTGCAATTTGGATGAAATTATGGTAAAATAGATCACAAGAGGTGAATAACTATGGATGAAATAAATGAAATATGGAAAGACATATCTGGTTACGAAGGTCTTTATCAAGTATCAAATCTAGGAAAAGTTAAAAGTCTTAAATTTAATAAAATTTTGAAATGTCATACTCAACATAATATATTAATGGTTAATTTAAAGAAAGATTCTAAAAATAGATTATTTAATTTACCTAAATTAGTCGCTTCTGCATTTTTGCCTAATATCAATAATTATTATTATTTAAGATATAAAGATAACGATTATACAAATTGTCGTGTTGATAACCTAGTATGGAAAAGCAAAAAGATTCCTCCTACACAATTAGAAAAAGCTAGAAGAGTAATTTTGTGCAGACAATTAGGGATTATATCATTCACAGCAAATGAAATGGTTGCTAAATTAAAAAATGAAGGATACCCTTTGGCTACTCATCAAGGTATTTCTGATTGTTTTAGAGGTATATGTGATTATCATATGGAATTTTCTTTTGTTGATATTAAAAATGAATTATTAGAAGGAATTTCTATTGAAGAATTAGTAGAAAAATATCGTGCGGATATGAAATCTGATGTTCCAAAAAATGTTAAAATAATTGAAGGTAAACGTATTCGTTATGAAAATTGTACGATTGAAGGTTGTAATAATAAACATATGGGTCTTGGATTATGTGCTAAACATTATGCAAGATTTAAAAAGTATGGAGATCCATTATTCTTAAAATGGAATCAATATGATAAATATTGTTCTATTGAGGGATGTGATAGAGAAAATTATGCCTTAGGTTATTGTTCTAAGCATTACGCACTACTTGGAAAAGTGTGTAAGATAAAACCAGAAAAGAAAAAGAAAGAGAAAGTAATAAAACCAAAACCAATTAAAGAGAAAATTGAAGTCAAGGATACACCAGTGAAAAAGAAAATGCTTATCTATGACGAAGAAAGATTTTGTGTTATTAGTGGATGTACTGATAAACGTGTAGTAAAGAAAAACGGAGAATATTATTGTTTATTGCATTGTGAAAGGATATTTAATTGCGGAGACCCATATGGAGAATTAGAAGGTGGTTTAAACCCTAATAATCGTATTTGTTTAGTAGAAGGATGTAATGGCAAATCTCTTACTAATGGATACTGTCTTCAACATTATAAAGTAATTGATAGATAGTGTGGTTGTGTTTGTAATAATAAATTGAGTCTTAGGACTCTTTTTTATTTATCCAATAAAAGTATGTTTTTATTTTGTTTGAAATAGTGGGTTTGAAAGTGGCTTGTAGTAAGGGTTATAGAGGTGGGAACTGTTGGAAATTGGTTATTTGGAGGTAAATTAGATAGAATTTTATATTTTTTATTTTTGAAGAGCTGTTTGAGGCTCTTTTTTGTTTTGTTTTGGGTTTTTAGGTTGGATAATAAAATTCATGGTTTCTTATTGATGTTCGAAAATTAATAAGTGTAATTAATAGACTTTGTATCTTGTCAATACAGAGTCTATTCCCATTTTCTGTGACAAAAGAAAGGAATGGTGTATTTATTATGGGTTTAATAACAAAAGAGGTTGATGTAGTTTTAGGTAGTAAAAGTATTAAATGGTATGAAGCAAAAGGATATGAGATACCAAAATACATAAATAAGAATGGCGAAGAAAGATATGTACGAGGAGCAATAATAAAAGTTAAAGTAGAAGATTTACAAGACAAAGCTAGAGCATCAGTTGATTGTGAATGTGATGGTTGTGGAAAATTATTAGAAAACATGAGATGGTCAGATTATACAAAACAAGTTAGAATAGATGGAAAAACTTATTGTTTAAGATGTGCAAACGCAGGAGATAAACAATGGACTTCTTTTTACAAATGGTGCTATGATAATAAAAATAAAAATGAAGCAGATATAATAATTAATCGTTGGAATAGTGATTTAAACGTTGATAAACACGGAAATAAATTATCTCCAAAAGATGTAAGTTTTACTTCACAAGGCATAGATAAAAAAGGATATTGGTTTAATTGTTTAGATAATCCAGAACATAAACCTGAACAAAAACATATAAGTTCTTTTACAGGAGGACAAAATGGTAGTTTAAATTGTGATATGTGTAACACCATTTTTGTTACTCATCATCACTTAGTACACTTCTTTGTTAATAAAGAGGATACACATAAATATTCTTTTGGATCAGGTAAGTATGTATTAGTTAAATGTCCAGACTGTGGTTATGAAAAAAGAATTAAAATTTCCAATTTGGTAAATCACGGGTTTGGTTGTAATCGTTGTGGAGATGGCGTGAGCTTCTCAGAAAAGGTTACGATAAATGTTTTAGAACAATTACACGAAACATTTATAATTCAATTATCTAAAACTACTTTTAAATGGTGTAAAGATTATAGATATGATTTATATATAAATAAAATAAATGGGATTTGCGAGGTTATGGGCAACCAACACTACGAAGAAACATATGGTAAATGGGGGACATTGCAAGAGATACAAGAAAATGATAGGGACAAAGAAAATTTAGCTAAAGAAAATAATATTACTAATTACATAATTATAGACTGTAGGAGAAGTGAATTAGAGTGGATCAAAAATAACATAATGAATCGTGATATAACTCGTCCAGATCAACCTTGTCTTGCTGAATTATTAAATTTTAAGGAAAATGATATTGACTGGTTAAAAGTCTATGAAGCAGGGTGCAGAAACTTAGTTAAGACAGCATGTATTTTATGGAATGAAGGACTTAAAAGCACAGTCAGGATAGGGAATAATTTAAATTTAAGTAGTGGAGCAATAAGAAATTATCTCAAAAAAGGAACTGAATTAGGATGGTGTTCTTATAATCCAAAAGAAGAGATATGTGAGAAAGTAATATGCTTGACAACTGGTGAAATATTTAACTCCATACATGAAGCTTCATTGAATGGTAGAGAATCAATTAGACCAAATATTTCTGCTTGTTGTAAAGGAAAACATAAATCAGCAGGCAAGTCAATAACTGGCGAACCGTTGGTTTGGATGTACTATGATAAATATTTAGAAATCAACAAATAATATTATAGAGAGCAATCACAAACAAATTAATGTGATTACTCTCTATTTTTTTAACGTTTTTACTTATTAATCTGCTTTAGTAGTTTTTCTAATACTATTTTATTGGTGCTTGAAGTATTAATTACTTTCCCTTGAGTGGTCAATATATCACGCCAAATAGGATTTGTACGGTTCATAAAATTATCTTCAGTTAAATTTTTAAGTTTGTCTTTCCAGTTTTCTATATCTCTTATCTCTTTAGCAATCATGAAATATTTCGCCATGAACATGTTGTCTAAAACAAAATATTGTTTTCTTTGTTCTGCCCGTACTTCTGAATCAACATTTCCCATTGATTTTGGAAATAAATTTATTAACTCATCCCAAAATTCCACAAGAAATAAACCAATTTCTTCAACTTCTCTAGGTGTGGAAGCTTTCATAACTGCTACATTATCAAGCAAAGTTTTAAACGTAATGATTTTATCGCTATTCTTTTTAATTGTATTTGAAACAGATTCAATCTTCCCTTTAAGTAAACTTTGTGATTCAAGTATATCGCAAAGTTTACGATTATGATTAAATACGTCATGGAATGCGATTCTTGTTTTACTTATTGGTTTGGAATATGAGTTTGCTTCTACGAAAAGTTGTTCAGCTTGATCATGATCCAAATTAAAAATTGTAATATTGTAAGAAAAATCTTGTGGTAATTTTGTTGTTTGTGGATTGCGTCTATATTTATAATTCCAGATTCGACAAGATTCGACTCTATGACCTCCATCGCAGATACTCAAGGCACCATTTCCTGTGAGTGTTCTTGTTTCAGAGCAATAGGAAATTGGTGTTGGATATTCTTTTGCATAATTAAGCAAAATTTCTCCTCCATGAATCATTGTTCTGTCTACCATAGAGGATAAAATCTTTTTAACGTGTTTTGGTGTAATTAATGGTTTCATATTATCTTTTTTGTCATATGTGCATCCCCTTTGGAGCGTAGGATCATATACCATAGTTTTATCGCTTTCGTAAAGTTGTGCAATTTGATCCACACTAAGAGATAATTGAAAGCTGAAAGGTTTTTTGTCTCTCATGGTAACATTTACCCCTGAAAATTCCCATTCTTTTCCTTTGTTTCCATCCAACTTAGTCTTATTACTTAATGTTGGCATGTCATTCATATTTAACACATTACCCATATTTCTTTCCCTCATTTTCTGTTTCAATTCCTCATCAGACATTACAGATTTATCATTCTCATCATCACCTACACTATCCCCAACAACCCCATTTCTACTCCCTCTATCCCAAATTTCATCGTTTTTCATTTCTCTTTGAACCATATCTTCTTCATCTTTAATCCCAATCTCATCTTCCAACACTTCCTGAAATCCAACAGCAGTTTCAATTTTTGACAATTCCAAACCTTCTTTCACTTCTTGAATAACTCTATTTACTTCTTCATCTTGATTATAGTGCTCCACTCTTGTCTTGTTCTTTCTTGCCATTTCAATATCTCCTTCCATTTCTAAATTTTTCATATTTCCAGCTCTATCAAATTTAAAAATCATCTCAAATCAACCCTTTCACACATAATATATGATATTTTATGAATTTGCAAATATTTTAGCACAGTTTTTATGAAAATTTATTAAAAAAGATGAGCATGTCCAATCACTCATCTTTAAACTCATCAATATTCTGAGGTAAATATTTATTAGCATCAAAATCTGGTACATTATTTTCCTTATCACTCTTACTAATATCTGTATTCTTATTCACAAAATCCATTGGATTATAACAAATACCTCCTTTCCTCAATTCCCAATGACAATGTATTCCAAAACTCCTTCCAGAATTTCCGCTAATTGCAATGGCATCTCCTTGTTTAACTTTATCTCCAACCTTGACTAAATTCTCACTATTATGCCCATATAATGTCTCTATATCATTATCATGTGATATCATAACACAATTTCCATATACACCTTTCCATCCAGAGAATAAAACTATCCCATTATTAGACGCATGAATAGGAGTTGTCCCACAACCAATATCAATTCCATGATGCAAATCGCCTTTAAATTCCTGAGCAATTACTCCCTCAACAGGCATAATCCAAGTATCATTCTCACTATATAAATACTTCCTACTTGCTAAATAAATTAATAAAACCATTACAATAATAAAATATCTATTGTTCCTTAATATATCCATAAAAATATTCATAATTACACTCCTTTTATAGGAGCAGGTAATTTTGTAATAAACTTTGCATAACCTTCTTTACATTTGATCAAATTTAAAGAATTGTATCTAGGCAACTTCAATAAATCCTCCATCTCATAAGGTTGCAATTCATCTTTTAATTCATTATAGTTTTGTTTATCACAACCAGATAATAACATATAGCTTGCATTTGCACTTCTTAATTCATCTCTAATTCCCTTTATTTGATTGAGATAATGACAACTAATAATTGGCTTAAGTCTAAATTTAGCCAATCTACTTAATTTTTCTGTTAAGAATAACTCTGTATGATTAACTTGATATAACTCATCAATAAAAAGATTTACCTTAACTCTATCACCTTTATTCCTAAATTTTTCTGCTCTTAATTGAAGTGACAACCATAATTTAGTCATCCAATAAGTACAATAGACATCCCTTTCCGCATCAGTTGAAAACATAGATTCAGGCATTCTTAAACATATTAATTGTGGTTTTTGAAGTTCATCAATTAAATTAATATTGTCTTCAGTACCTTTTTTTAACATTAATTCCATATAAGTGTTTGATTTAAGTTTTTGCAAACGATCTAAAATTCCAGTAATGTATGAATGTTTAGTACCAGTTACATATCCTTCCTTATTTACCTCATCTAATTCTTCAAGAGCAGAAAGGTATTCTGATAAATTATCTCTTTGATTAGAAGGGACATTGTGAATAAAATTACTTCTTACTGAATGATCTACTAAAATATCAAAAACATCTTTAATACTTCCACCTTGAATAAATGCAATCAATGAAGATGCAGTAAGATACCTCTCCATTCTAGGAGCAAGAGTTTTTTCATCTGCATTGACAGAATTAATAAGAGTTAATAATTGAGTAGTTTGTTTTTTTGCATTATCATATTGTATAAATACATCAGAATCAATTCCTACTTCATTATAACCAAGACCCTGTAATTTGCTTATATCTTCACATTCAATAATTTTAACTCTATCATCAGGAAATACACTGGCGATTTCCATTGATAGTTCACAATTTTCTATGAAATCAAATATTAAACAGCATTCATTATGTTCCATCGCATTTTTGGCAAGATTAGCAATTAGTACGCTCTTACCAGCTCTAGTTGGGCCAACTAGAACAAGTGTCAACTGCTGATATTCTTTATCTGTACTAAGATACGCTTCCTGCTTAATGCCTCTATATGTGTTTGTTCCTACAGACATTACACCAATTCTTAAATCTTCTGGAACTTGAGTTTCCTGAGTATTAACTTTATCAATAAAATTAAATCTATCAAGTATTTTTCTACCTGCTAAAGCAATAAAGTTTTGACATTCTCCAGATGAAATTTTATTAACTTCTGCTCCTTTTATAGAATAATCATTAGGATTAAATTTTTGACTGTAATATTTTGCTCTTAGAGAATTTCCTCCATCTTCTTCATTTATTACTTCAAAACTTTGAGATAAACTTTTAGCATGATTAATCTCTCTTAATTTGTCTATGCTTTCTGATAATATAATAATTTGAGTGTTTAATATAACGTCTGTTGCTTTAGAATAAGTTGATTTACTAACTGCTGATTTATTCATCCTTTCAATAACTCTTTCCATTTGCACTAAACTATCAGTTGACAATCCTTTCTTTTTAGAAGGTTTTCCAGAAGTAACTTCTCCTAATAAATCACTAATCTCAACAACAATAGTAATAAGAAATTTAAATAGGAAATTTACACTTATCTTTTGCCTATCGGTTGGTAATCCATCTCTTACTTTTTGAATTGTGTTTTTATACTCAGATTTCCATGGAAATTGATTAGTAGGGATAAAATTATAGAATATCCCTACTTTATCACCTTCCTCTAATACATCTATGACATTGAGATTTGAATTAAGAAGTTCGCTACTACGTTTATCAATAGATAAACTAAGTGCATTTTCTTTAGAATAAACCAATTGATATTTAGTTGATTTTTCACTAAATATAGGAATTGTATCTACTTCTTTAATAGTAACATTGGACCATGAATCTTTAATCTTTTCTCTTAACAAAGATAAGTAATTTTTTGGAATTATGAAATAAAATTCTACGTTTTCTTTTTCAATAAAAATAAAATATGAGACTTTTTCCGGCAATTGATAACTATATTTAGTTCCAACCATGAATTGTCTTTTAAATGGATATAGTTTAATTAATTTTCCCTCCTCTACTTTGATATGGCGAGATACACCTTGAAAGATTGTAGAAATTGATTTAGCAATTCGATCTGTACTTTTGTTTTCAATGGAATTATTTGGAGTTAATTTTAGATAGATATACTCAGGGTGAATAATTTCAAAATAATTACTTAATTTAATTCCCTTCATTTGATAACCTCCTCATCCTAGTAAATATTTAATCATGGCATAACTAACAGTAATAATACCTAATTTTTGAAGTCCTGATTTATATCCTCCAATATAAAGGATAATTAGAATTCCACCTCCAACCAATGCAACGGCATGTGATACATATATGATATTTGAAATAATTCCTGTCATAATCCAATTAAAACTATCAGTAACACTTTCTTTTAATGCAGTTTTTATAGCAGTAGTAAACCAATCTGCGTAATTTACCATTCACTTCAAACCTCCTATCATGGCATCGATTTGATCTAAGCCGTAAGGAAGCAATAATAAAAGAGCGTACATACCTAAGTAACTCAGAATTGTTTTCTTGGTAGCTTGAAAATCACCAGCAAGTGCATGTTGAACTATTTCTAATCCTCCTTTAATTAGAATTACTGCTCTACCAAGACCTAATACTTTCCTGTAAAATTGATCTGATGTTTGTTCAATTGTTGCTACTCCAAGGGCAACAGAAGGATCAATTAGAATAATATAACCAACTATTAATCCTCCTTGTAAATATTTAATTCCATGCTTTTTTAAGTGAATTTTTACAGTATTTTTCTTTAACATAAATTACCACTCCTTACTTTAAGGAAATAGGATAAAAGAGTTCTAAATTGAATGGGTCGTGGCATATTGTTAGGTATAACTCGTTATGCCGAACAAATTTAGCATAAGTATACCTAATTTTACAATCTCATTTCTTTTGTATATTTCTTATGATTGTTGGTAATAATACAGTCACAAGAAAATTTTAAGGAGATGAGATTATGCCATTAATTGCAATACCTTACGTTCTTTTAGGAAGTGGAATGGTTTACTCAGGACTTTTAACATTGGCAGGTTTATTGAATTAGGATTTATCCCCACTGTTGGGGATTTTTCTTTGCCCTTCTTTAGTTAAAAAATACGTGTATGAACTTTTCTCTTTAAACCCAAGTTCAACACAATTAAGAGACAATAAGTGCTTTATATTATCGCGAACTCTAGCATAACTTAAACCAGTTTTCTCACTAATATTTTTAATAGTTTTTGACTTCATTTGATCAATGACTCCATCTTCCAACAGACTTTTCAAAATATCAATTTCTACTTTACTTAACATTCATTAATACACCTCACTTTATCTTAAAGTGTCTTGAAGTAACTTAAAGTCATTTACATTAAAGTATAGTTGTAATGTTTTGTCCGTTATGTCTTGTAATAAATGGTAAATATTTTGACTCAGTATAATATGCTTTTATAGACAAACTTATTTACTAAGATATGTTTGTCTACATCGACAAACCTACAATTGTAGACAAACACATATACTCACAACTGTAGATATATCTACCTACAATCGTATACTTGCAATAGTACACAATGAATGATAAACTACATTATATTGAAATATCATTTAAGGAGGAGTTTAAAATGAATGAAATGAACGAAGAGGTTATTTTAGGACTTGATGCAGGAAATTCATATTACAAAACTAGCAAAGGGATAGTATTGAGAGCAAGAATTAAGTTTAATACTGAGGGTGATGGACTATTAAAAAGTAACACTCATCTGGTTAAAAAAGATGGTTTAAGTCATCTTGTAGGAGATCCAGAAGGGAAAACATACATTAATCCAGATAAATACACCACAACTCATTTTGATTTGTGTACATTAACTGCTATTGCATTAAGTTTTCCAAATTGTAAAGATATCAAAGTAAAATTAGTTGTTGGTACTCCTGCAGGTTATTATAAACAACATGCAAATGCATATCTTGAAAAGTTAAAAACTATGGGGCCACAAACAATTAATGTCGGTGATAGCAGAGGAAATATTAATATTGAAATCACTGATTCTATTTGTTACATTCAATCTGGAATCACTGATTCTCAAAAAGAAAAATATGATTATCCCCTATTAGTTTTAGATTTTGGTGGAGGAACTTTAGATGCTTCATTATGGCGTAGAGGTGACGATATTAATCCTGAAAATACCGAAGTAATTTTAGATTCAAAAGTTAGCTATACTCAATTTGGTTTTGATCAAATATTAGAACAAATGACAACGACCTTCAATTCAAAAAATGGAACAAAATTTAAACCTCATGAATTATTGCAATATCTTAAACGATCAGAAATTACATTGCGAAAACAGAGTTATGACTTACAAAGGACAAAAGACGAAATTCTTATTGATTATATTGATAATGTTATTTCTTCTTTAGGTCAAACATTTGATTTGCAACAAGCATTAGAAACATGTGTCATGGGTGGCCCTGCTGAAATATTATTACCTTATCTCAATATCAAACTAGATAATACAGCAAAATTATCTAGTGAACATCCTCAATTGACTAATGCTTTAGCATATCTTGATGGAGGAAAACAATATTGGGACTTGGATGAGTAACTATGGGTAGCCTAAGAAAATATGTTGGCACAAATCTTAGTTCAAAAAATGATACAATTCTAATTGATTATGTAAATCAAATGGAAGAACAAGGAATTTCTAATTCACAGTTGGTTAAAACTTGTTTAAAATTTTATATGGATTATTATCCAAAAAAACTTAAATTAGATGAATTTAATGAGAAAATCACTGATAATATTGTGTCAGGAAATATTAAGGTTTCTGTAAATAGTGTAAATCCAAGAAAAACGAGAAAGAAAAATGAAATTGTTGAGGAACCTGAAGTATTAAAATCTGTAGTGCCTGATAAAAAAAAGGAAAGTATTTTTCTTAAAACTATGAATAATCTTATGTCTGAGTAATTAATTTCATAATTTATAAACCTCATCCGATAATGCAAATAAGTGTTTGGATGAGGTTATTTTTTGTTTATATCCACTTGCCTAACCTAATATTTCTTGATATAATACATTCAAATCATAATGTAAACATTTGTTTACTTGTAAACATAGTAAACACAGCATTATTACCACCTAAAATGTAAACATTTTTTATGTGATCTCAAACATAAAAACAAACTTGGGAGGAATTAACCATGAGTGAAAATGAAGAACAAAGAAAACCGTCCTCTCTCACTCTTTCCATCCGTTTAGATAATGATGAAGGTAAAACTGAATGGGCTTCACTTCAAAATCGTACAGGATTAAACTCAAAAGATTTGTTTTTAGACATAATCAGACTAAAGAAAGATCAATTAGAAGCAGAATCAGGTGGGATATCTGAACTTATTACACCACAAATGGTAAAAATGAAAGAACATGTAGAGCGTATAGTTCAAATGTTTACTGAAATTACCCGTAGTGAAGCAGACCAAAAGAAATTCCATATGGAAACAGTTCAAACATTAACCAATGACTTTAAAACAACTTTAGATTCTCTAAGAGAAAGAATTGATATTGCTGAAAATAGTAAAAAGGATTCTGATAAAGCAAAGAAAGAAGCAGAAGATAAGTCGGAAACTTTATCCAAAAGGAATATTGAGTTAGAGGCCGGACATAACAATTCAAATTATTTAATAGAGACATTGAGATTAGAAAATGATGAAATGAGAAAAAGAATTGGGGCTGTAGATGAATTGGAATTTTCGATTGGAGAATTAGAAGATTCTAATAAATATTTACAACTCCAATTGAAAGAATCTGAGAATAAATCAGTGTTTTTAGAAGGTCAATTAGTTGAATCAAAGCAGGATAGATTGAAAGAGATTAGTGAATTGAGAGAAAGTTATGTATTGGAATTGAGGGTAATGAGACAAGAAATGAAAGAAGAATGTGATAATAGGATTAATGAAATGAAAAAGGAAAATGAAAAATTGGAAATTAAGGAGAAAATATGGTTGCCAGTTAATGTAAGGTGATTTTAAAATTTTAAAATATTTAAAGCACTGTCCAAAATTAAATGGATAGTGCTTATTTTTTCACTTTTATTATTGGGCCTAAACACTTATCCACATGTGGATAAATTTTCTTAAACCTATTCCTGTGGATAATAATTTGTGATATGATACTTAATCAGAAGGAGATTTGTATCAACCTGTCGAATATATAACTCTAACAAATTAACAACTCAATAAATGCGAAAAAACCTGACCTTTGCAAGAGATCAAGTTTTTTCTAGCAAAATGTTCTGAACCAACATTAAGCTTTTAGTTCTTGAGATTATTATAACTAAAGACATTAAGAAAATCAAGTCTTTGGA
>Ga0209728_1001602_pt1 | contig 13338 bp, 18 predicted proteins | sample RifGroD1_FD_183997 | JGI IMG/M metagenome (GOLD analysis project Ga0209728, IMG submission 183997) | Groundwater microbial communities from Rifle, Colorado, USA - Groundwater D1 (SPAdes) (version 2) | ecosystem: Environmental > Aquatic > Deep subsurface > Groundwater | place: Rifle, Colorado... | reverse complement strand
TCGCCAATCGTCCCAGAAAATTATCATAAGCCAAATTGAAGGGCTGGGCTCTCAAGGTCTCGCTCCTTTCTTCCGTGAGACTATTCGCTGGGGGCACATGTTCGAGAATCGTATCCAGAAGAGGAGCCAGGTCTTTAGATTCATCGGTTAGATTTTTCTTGGCGATGCCTTCTCGTCCGATGGCATATACGGTGGGGAAGTCTATTTGTTTGTTGTTGGCGCTCAGTTCCAGGAAAAGTCCGAGTACGGATTCATGCGCCGCTTCTGGTTCTGCGGCTGGTTTGTCAATTTTGTTTATCACCACAATGGGTCTTAGCCCAAGCTCCAAAGACTTTTTTAGAACAAAGCGAGTTTGAGGCATCGGTCCTTCTTGAGCATCCACAACAAGAAGCACCGTGTCTATGGAACGTAGCACACGCTCCACTTCGGAGCCGAAGTCCGAGTGTCCGGGGGTATCAACGATATTTATTTTTGTGACGGCACGTCCTGAGTTTGTCGAAGGATAGAAAATGGAAGTATTTTTTGCATAAATGGTAATACCACGTTCCAATTCAAGCGCATTTGAGTCCATCGAAACTCCTTCTGCTGCGACGCCGGTTTGGCGCATCAAAGCATCTGTAAGGGTAGTCTTACCGTGGTCAACGTGCGCGATAATCGCTATATTGCGAATTTCCATAAGCGACTATTAAAACACAATTTTTATTTTTCTACAAACTCTCCGTTCTTGTAGATAAATTGTTTTGATGCAGAGACAGTCGGTTCGGCGGCAAAAGCTTCGTTAGGCTTACGGTCTAAATATTCTACGGTCACAGCGTCTCCTTTTATAGAAAGAGATTGAGGAGCGATGCGATCCCCAATAAAAATAACTTTTGAGCCTTTGTAAGTCACAGGTCCTGATGTAAAAGCCGCTAGATATATAAATATTCCGGAACCGGCGCCATAGCGAGCCAAAAGAAGGACCGTGTCTTCTTTGCCGTCCGCGTTGAGATCGCCATAAGCGAATTTGTCCATTAAAACGGTTTCTTCCACAAGTACGCTACCGGGGACTATTGATTTCTCATTTTTTCCTGCTGAGAGAGTAATCATTTCATTGTCAAATATAAAAGTAGCGTTTGATGGGTCGGGACGGAAAGCGCGGGTGTCATTTATTGTCGGAGCCTTGGTCGTCTCGGTAGGAGAATTACCACGCATGGCGTAAACAAGGACGGTGCCAGCGACTATGATTATAATGATAATAATTTTCTTCATTCGCTTAATTTTAACATGATTCAAACGAAAATCCCCGAATGGGGGATTTTCGTTTCGCGGTCTGCTCCGTGTCAGAGGATGATTCCGCTTTTTGTTATTTTGGGTTATCTCTGATTGAGGCTCATAACACTCAATTATTTAAGATCCCTTTGTTATATTGTTTAAGGAATCTCCTCAATGAAGCTGACCTCACATAATCATCATCTCAATATTTTAAAAAGTCAAATCAATTTTGCGCATAAATTGGTGGATATCCTGTTAATGAAATGTGTATAGCTTGTTGATATTTAGAATACAGAATGGCCCCAAGTGCAGATGCGCTTGGGGCCACGAGTAGCGTGAAGTATCTAATCCTCCTTTAAATTTAGAACTTCAGCCCTTTTGTTCAGAGATCGTCTTTTTCACTCGGCGGGCCAATCCTAGTGTATTTAAGACCTTGATTACTGGCCACGCTGGGTCTATCTCATTCCATCTAACGCTGAACTTGGGACTGTGCGTGAATCCGTGATGATTATTATGCAACCCTTCGCCCGCAGTAATCAGTGCCACGAATCTAAGATTGGTCGCCGTGTTGAAGAAGTTCTTATATCCTTTATAGTGACATAATCCATTAATGGATGACGAAAGTATAAAGACATATGTCACGGCATGGACACCGGCTGCCAATAATCCCCATCCCAAACCCAAGAGCACACAGAGTATCACGGTACCTAGTGAGACACCAAGCAAACCATAGTTGAAAAACCACTTGTCCCAAATATCTTCCTTAATGTCTGGAGTGTACTTTATCAGGATATTCTTATCCCTTAGCGCTCGTGCATAGTGAACGACGTTTCCAAGTTGTATAGACCAGAAACCCTCAAGAATCGGGCTATGAGGGTCGCCTTCTCTATCTACAAATGTATGATGTTTGCGGTGCACCGCTACCCATTCTCGCGTTTTTTGTCCTGTGGTAATCCACAAGAAACAACGAAATATCCAAGCCATTGACGGATGCAATGTCAGCGCATAATGCGCCATCGTTCGATGTAGATAGATGGTGGTGCTAAACACCGCTATCTGCGACACAATCATTGCGACACCTAGTGTAAACAGTAGATACATGGTCGAACCCTCCTTTCCTTTTTATTTCTGAAACTAAGAACTAAAATCATTTCTGCTTACCATTATATAATCAATCTGGCGGAACTACTAATCGGTATCTTTTTCTGTCAGAATATGCGTATATGTCTAACTTCATTAGAAGACACGGCATAATTGTATTTCTTGTTGCCTTTCTTTTGGCGTTTGTTTTAATTTCTATCTATGTTACTCCGAAGGAGATAGTGGATTATATTGGCGTTGAAAACACATACTTTGTCTCTTTTTTGTTGGCGGTGTTTGGCGGACTATCGACTGTAACTGGTATTTCTTTTTTTACTTCAGTAGTGGCCTTTTCAAGCGGGGGCGCGAATCCGTTTTTTCTCGGTCTTTTCGGCGGTCTGGGGATTTTTATCAGCGACGCTATTTTCTTTTTTGTTGCGCGATATAGTGTCCAAGTGTTAAGAGAAAATATCAAGCCTGTTTCTCTGCGGCTTGTTTCTAAAATGGAAAAAGTTTCTCCAAGTCTTATCTTGTTTGGTGTTTATCTTTATATCGGACTCACTCCGCTTCCAAATGATATCCTTATGATTGCTCTCGCGTTTCTGGGCATATCATTTAAACGATTAGCTCCAGTATTATTGGCCGGCAGTGTCACTGTAGTGATGTTGGTAGCCTATTCGGGAGAAATAATTTTTAATTATTTTTTGACTCTGTAGTCTGTCCGTCAAAGTGTTCCGTATCGGTCTCTGCTTCAACTTTGGTTTTGTGAATAACGCCGTCACGGTGATGCGGTGGCATGTAGAGAGTGTAAAGTTTCATGGAGCCGGAGTCGGAGTTCACGATGTTGTGTTTGGTACCCGCCGGAACAATGATAACACTGCCGTCAGTAATGTTATGCGGAATATCGTTTAGAATAGCCGTACCACTTCCTTTCTCCACACGCAGAAACTGATCAACGTCATGCACTTCCTCGCCGATTTCTTCTCTGACAAGAAGCGACATTAGGACAAGCTGGCTATTTTTGTCCGTGTATAAAACTTTGCGAAAATTCTCATTCTCAAGCGAGAGCTTTTCAATGTTTGTGACGTAGCCTTTCATATAGCATGTTATTTATTGATTTTTTCTTCTTTCGTATCGGATTCATCTTGGTATTTTTTACCACACCTTCAAGACGTGGTGGTACGGTCAGATGATTCATCTGACGCAGAAGCTTCTTTTTATCAATTTTATCATGATTTCTCATTTTCTTACTTTTACTTTTATGGCTTTCATATTTACCGATCGTAGAAGTTTTATAACGGTTTTATCGGACACTTGCGAGAATTCTTCATAATACGTACCAATAGCCACAAAATTCGGGTCGGGATAAAGACAGATAAAATCATCCACCTCGTCTGCCATCGTAGTCATTGTAATATCCGGAGCCACTGGAACCGCCAGGATAATTTTCTTCGGTTTGTGCGGTCTAAGATCGTTCAATGCTGCCCGGACAGTTAGTCCGGTGGCCAAACCGTCGTCAACGATTATCGCTATCTTTTCCGTCACTTCCGGGATACGAATTCCCTTGAGATACAAACTGTGTCTTCTGCGCGCTTCAATTTGCGCATTCTCAACCAACTCGTCAAACTTATCTTCTCCGATGGCTGATGCCGCTTCTTTGTTTTTTACCACATACCCATTTTGACCGACGGCGGCGATAGCGAACTCTGGAAAGTCTGGGTGGCCTATTTTTCTCGCAGTGAGGATATCAAGTGGCGCGTGAAGAGCACGCGCCACTTCTGCTCCCACCACCACACCGCCGCGGGGCAAAGCATAAACCACCACATCTTCTTTGGCATAATTCTCAAGCCGTTTGGCAAGTCGCTTGCCAGCCTCTTCACGGTTTTTGAATTTTATTTGTGTCATCATTCGTTCTTAAGAGTATCGTTTAAGGCAGAAATTTTCTTATCAAGTTTTTGAACATCTTTTTGTACTTCGCGGAGAACACTTGTTTCGGCATAAATCTCCGCCGCCTCCTTTTCAACCAGTTTCTTTTCTTTTTTGATTCCACTGGTAATAATTTTGTCGCTAATAAAGTGTTCCACGAACGCTCCCGAAAGGAGCAAAATAATAATGCTTGTTATAAGGGTTACAAGTCCCGTCATGAATGAAAATTCGTCGGCCAGAAGCCAAACTCCTCGAAAAAAGAGAACAATGCCGACACCGCTTACGAGACCATAAAGAATCGGTCGTTTGCTCAAGGAAAAGCGAATTTTATCCTCTAAAACATCAAAAAACTTAAGAAAGGTCTTCATATTTTATTTTTATTACCACTGTTTAAGGAATAGTGATTATTTTATTTTTATACTCTTGAAAAATTTACCCTTATGAGCCATCTGGTTCATGAATCGACCGGTTTTGTTATTAATCTTAGTAAAGCGCTTATTGTGTCCGCTGAATACCTGCGAGCGATTTCTGATTATACCTTGACGACCCCTACCTTTTGATCCATTTTTTGCCATGGTTTTAGTATACCAACGTTCTTTATCTAATCCCAGTGTTTAATGTGCGTGCATTTCACCTTGGTTATTTGACATTTACATATTTTTAGTTATAATCTAGCCAGATTTGTAGTAAAAATGACGAACTAACGCGATAGGAGGATACAGTGTCAAAACCAAGTTGTTTGATGGCCGTAATGCCGGATGGTTCTGGTTTAACAGTAAGGGTGGTGAGCGACAAAGTAATTGCGAATGTACGTGAAATTCACCACTATTTTGAAGAGGAATGGGAAGGGCCAATGTTTGAGGTGTATGAGAAGGTTTTTAGCCAGGAGTTCGATTTTTCAGGTCTTCCCTGGAAATCGGAAAGACATAAAGAACTCTTGGCGGAACTAGTTCGTGGACGGATCATGCGAACTGGTTTCAAAAAATTTGCGGAGCCAATTGTAAGATTAGCCCAAAAGCTCGCTACGCAAAGCGAGGCATACGACCGAGCCACGGCTTAGATTTGGTGAGTGAAAGGGGGAGCAAAGCTCCCCCTTCTTTTTTTATTTATAAAAACGAAAGCCGCCCGCGAAAGCGCTCGGCTTTCGGGGGCGGATGCACTTTCCCAGTGGTTAGAGTTAGTCTAGCCAGTAGGCATCTTGCCATTTCCATATATGTTTACCCGTTGAGGTGTTTCGGCCCACTCTTCTCCATAGACGAACCCATTTTACAGTCCGAAAACACTTGGTTTTAGTCACTTGATGAATTTCGTCTTGCTTGTAGGAACTCTTGGTGGGTAGTGTTTTGGGCCAAAAGGGAAATCCTTCCATGTTTTGATGCCCAGCCCAAGATGAGGTGACGCTTTCTAATAACATCGTTGATCCCCCTTTCTTTACTGTACTCTTTCCTTCTGTAACCTAAATTACTCTAAAATAAGATTATGTCAACAATTTGTTTTTCCCATATCGATTCAAAACTTATTTTTAGTACGCTCAATTTGTTCAGAAAAAGTAAGTTTTGTGTAGTTTCTTCCATCAGAAAAGTATATCAAAAATAGGGAAGTTGAGGATTATAAAAATAGGAACCGCCACATTTCTCGCATGTGGCGGTTCTCCAACTGGGGCGAATCTTCTGATTTCACTACCTACCCTCTTTTTTACAGAGCTCATCATCAATCCGCCCGAATTTTTCCTCGGCGCCTGGGTGGCGCCTGTACCACCGTCGATCCGACCAGATCGCTACCATTAGGCCGACGATAGCGATCCCGTAAATTATACCGACGATTACCAGCATGCTCATTACTCTTCTCCTCTCATGTAAATTTGTTCTCTCTGTGCCCGTTATACCAAATATATTACATATGTCAAGGTTGGCGTATAGTCTCAATAGCTTCCCACCACTTGATGGAATAACATCAAGATATGGCATACACATCAAATCCAAATGTTCCTAAGATTAGACAAGAGGCAGCTCAGTTAGTTCATAGGGGTTGGAGTGCAAGGAAAACAGGTAGATATCTCGGATATCATCACACCACTATCATGGATTGGGTAAGATTATCTAAAAAGATCGGTTATCATCCTATTCCAACAAAATCATCGAGACCAAAATCTCATCCAAGGAGACTAGGTTTAGAGATTGAGAACAAAATCATTGAGATTAGAAGAAAACACAATCGCTATGGGAAAGCGATATATAAAGAGCTGGAGAATTTAAAAATCAAAGTCTCTCTAGCTTCAGTGAATAGAACTTTAGACAGGTATGGATACTTAAAGAAGAAATCTCCATGGAAAAGATTCCACCCTCATGTAGACCGTCCAGAAGTGCTTAAACGAGGGGATTTAGTACAGATTGATACTATTCATCGAATGGTTAGTGAGAAGAAAAGATTGTACGTTTTCTCTCTTATAGATGTTTATTCAAGAGACACTTACGCCAAAGCTTACGAGCACATGAATGCTGCTACCAGTTTAGAGTTCGTGAGAGAAGCGGAACTAGAAATGGGATTCCATTTCCAGATGATTCAGTCAGACAGAGGACCCGAGTTTGGTAGATGGTTTGTTTCTCATATCAGGAAATCACATCGTTATTCAAGAATCGGCAAACCAAATGATAATGCTCACGTCGAAAGATTCAACAGAACACTTCAGGAAGAATGCTTGGATAAAGTTTCCAACGCTGTCTCTAAAATCAATCGAGCTTTAAAAGGATACTTACGCTATTATAAATACGAACGGCTACATGCCGGAATTAATTTCTTAACTCCCTCTCAGGTGGTGTGAAGGTATTGGAGACTAAACGGGTTGGTATAAATGTTGCCAGACGTGTGGTCACAGCGATATAATAATGAAGATTATTAGTATCTAATAATAATATATGTCAAGAAAAGTCGCCGATTGTCGTAAATTTCCAAGTGAGAAGAATTGCACCCTTACCATTTCCGGAGAGGAATCTGAAGTGCTTCCTATAGCGATCCAACACGCTATTGACGCGCATGGTCATAAGGATACACCGAAACTTCGTAAGCAGATCAAAGGCATGCTCAAGAATGAATAAACAAAACTAATCCACGCCGATGCAACTTTAAACAAATGTTTGGTATTCATAAGTATAATGATATCGCATCTAGTTTGTTGATGTTTTAATTCCGTAGCCATGGGAGAAATATTTAGAATGAGTGATTTTAATAGGGAAGAAAGTGATGGCGCATCAAAGAAAGTTGGCGATAAAACGCCAGTCAGTTTTGAAGAAAGCAAAGAGATAATTGAAATGGAGAGGAAGTATGGAAGTTTTGAGGAGAGATATAAAAAATTGGCGTTCAAGCAGAGAGATCCCAAGGGACGAGAAGCGCTAAAGATTCAGGCGACAGGGTTGATTCACGATATCGAAGAATTCGAAGAGCAAATAGGAAATCTTTACGCAAAAATTATTGGGAGAAGTCGTGATATAGACAAACAATTTAATAAGGCAATGGAAGAAGGGGGATTCGAAGACGCGGAGAAAAAATACGGCACTGCTTCCGCTAGGGATGTTGATAGATCAATCAAATTGCTGGAATTACAAGAAAAAACAGCTGAATTGAAGAATCAGGCGACATCACTTTTTGAATGATATGTCAGACACTCGGTGTCGACCATGTAAACTAGCAAGAACGGTTCTTGCATAAGCATATAAGATTTTCATAGCGAATTTTTTGGCGGAGCTATTTTGAAATTAAGAACGTATAACCTGCTTGATCGCGGCCTCAAGTTTTTCCGGCTCGTCCGTGCCGATACGATAGATTTTTCCGTCCTTCATTCGAATTTCAATCGCGTCAAAGCCGGAGACATTAAAAATCCACATATATGGCCAGAACCACAATCTGATGCCCCAGCCGTAATACCAATGATTTTTTACTTTCCCGATAGTGGCGATATCGGTTAACGAAAACTTTTTGCGGAAAATACCCCAGCCAAAACGGATTTTCAAAAATTGTTCGTGAGTGGAGACGGTAAGCGTTGAAAATGATGCAAGGATAAACAGAATGAGTGCCATTATGGCGGTAATGGCAAAATTTGCGCCGGAGTCGTACGAAGGAGGTTCAGCTCTGGCCGTGATCTGAAGCCATGCGAAAAGTATCAGCACGACCAGCGTGATAACCAGCATCAAGTAACCAATTTGTGTGTGTTTGTATGTGGTCATATTTTGATTTTATCAATCGCTACGCATTACAGAATATTTTTACTTTTAAGCTCTTGAAACATTGTTACCGATCTTTCAAGACCGGAAATCTTAAGCGCATCTACGTCTTGAGACACACCAAGGCGTTTTATGGCAACATATGCAAAATTTTGGGGTACTCGTTTTTCAAATTTTTTACCCACCAACAGTGTTTTAACCTGACTATCGTCATGATAAAATCTGTTCTTCAATACATCGAGAATTGTTTTTGCCATATTATCTACATCGCGTCTCCCGTACTCTTTTTCCGCGCCAAAATATTGGACAATAAAAATAAACACCTCTCCATCGCTTGGGAAGTATTCATTACTCGCAAGTTTTAAATCAATATCTAAACCAAGAGTTTTCTTGAAAATAGCAAGGCCTTCTTTCTCTGTTTTTCGTATCCGCGCATCGAATCCATCGTCATGGTGAGCTTCCTGTGTCGCAGGAATTATTTCACCGACCCCGAAGTCGAAATCTATAGAAGTAAGGGGCTGTTTTTTTGACATTATTGTTTTGCTGGCTTGGCATAGAAATGAACACCTTCTTTTGTCTTTACTTTTTCAACCGCGTTAAAAGAAACCCTTTCGCCTTTCTTAGTATAAAAATTCACCACGACAGGCTCTTTGTGGGTTTTAGTCGCTATAAAAAAAACTGGAGTTTTTGCTGTTTTAGCCATTATAGGTATGATACCTCAAAACAAGCGGTTATAGCAACTATCGTCGGGATTTTATTCCCAGCCACATCGGTTTCAAACGGTTTCCCTGGATTACCCGACTCATCTATAAAAATGTAATGTTGAATATTGGCCATATTAACCAATAACAGATTTATTTGTAAACACTTCAAAGAAATTTTTAAAATCAATTTCTGATAAAAGAATTCTAGCTTTTGGATTCTGTATTCCTCTGTACTGATTTAAATTTTCTGCCCAATATACAATAGCACTAACATTACTGCCAGTACTGTCTAAAAGGCCCTTTTCTTTCTTTATATATGTGTTCCTATCAACATCTAAAAGTTTTCCTAAAAAAATTCTACATATATCAATCTCTTCGATTTGGATACCGTCTAACAACAAAACTCTTTGGAAAGAGTATTTGTCTTTAATGTTTTTAAACTTTTTACTAGCACCTCTTAGGTAACCTTCAAAGACACCTTTTAATTCAGGTAGAGGATCGAATGGTTCGAATATAGTAGTGCCACTAAGGCCCAGAGATTTCTTTGCCTTTATTGTTTTAAGCATTTTACTGTTTCTTGCCTCGTTAGTTAAAAGTGTATGAGTTTTTATCTCTACAAAAATGCTTTTATTATTTTTCTGACACAAAAAATCAGGACTCTTTCCTTGTTGATCTTTAAGATATTTTTTCTTTTTTTCTGTGTTTGCATCCAAATAAATACACTTAATCTTATTCTTACTACAGAAACTAATAAATTTAGTCTCGTGAGATTCACCCTTTTGTTGCCGTCCACTTTTCATGAAGTTTTATCTATCTCTTTCATAATACGATCTGTCTCGGTAAGTGCCACGATTATTTTTTGATAATGCTCGATGTCTTCGTTGGTGAGCGTGCGACCCTTGCGATCTTTAAGCCACTTTTGTGCGGGTTGGTAGCCACCGATGTAAAAATTCCATGCCACGTCTGGGACATTGCCGAAGTACTGTTCGGAATTGATATATACGTTGCCTGTTTTTGCCTGTGCTGAGCCTGTCGAAGTATATGAAATTTTTTCAACAGTATCGGAACCGGAAACAGGATATATCGTGATGAACTTGTTTACACTTGGTGATTCAAGAAGATGAATCTCCCGGAGTTCACGGCCGAGCGCGACGAACCTTTCAAACTGTTTTTTGTCATTCGGGTATGGCACGCGCGGAAAATCTATCTTGAGAAATTCTTTGTACTTCTCTCTGTAGTTTGGCGAGTGTAAGACGGCGTAGATGTGGTCAAAAACATCTTCGGGCGTAGCTTTGCCAACATTTTTTTCTATTTCATCGACAATTTCTTTCTTAAGATTTGGGGTCTTTGACCCTCCCTCGGGATAGAGATACAGAGGAAAGACATAACCAACTTCTCCCGTTTGCAAAGATACCGCACAACGATCAGTAACAGCATTAGATACAAGAACATGCTGAAAATTAAAACTGGTCTGTTTTTTACATGTTATTAAAGCTATATTATCTTTCCGCATATGATCCATTACATTCGTTCGTAACCTTTGAATCAATGTGCTGTCATAGGGCATTTTTCTAACATCAAAAGGGCGGTACAAATAATCCACAATTTTGTCTTCCAAATACACTTTATCTAAAGACTGTAAAGTTTTAGTCATATCTTCTGTTGTCACCTGTACAAAAATAGAATCTTTTCCTGTAGCCGTACCTGCATTGTAAGTTTTAAATAATTCATCAACTTTGAATCCTTTTTCGTACTCCGCGTTATCACTAAAATCCTTTGGCACAAAGAAAAGATGTGGTTCGGAATAATCTAATTTTTGCCATTTAACTTTTTCGATACCCGACTTGTTGAGCATTTCAAATTTAGATTCCCGCTTGCCGAAAATTTCCGAGTGGTAAACTGTGCCGAGCTCCGTTTTATTCTCATTTTTCCTGACAAATATGTTTATTGAAACACCCTGCTGGATATCAAAGACGTTCTCGTCTTTTCCGCCATCCGGAGCCTTTTCTTTCTTTTTAGAATTGCCGTGGAGATCAAGGATATAGATCTCATCAAATGTTTCGAGCAGATGCTTCCTCATCTGGCGATGAATTGTCCCGTCAATAAATGAATTATTGGTAATCATCGCGACAATACCAGTTTTATTTTTCTCAATGAAATTCTCAGCAAAACGCAGAAATTTTATGTAATCGTCGGAAAGTGGTTGTATATTCCTATCCTCGAGCCCTTCTTTGTAAACTTTGATGAGATTTTGTATCCTCTCCCTTGTTCGATGAGCTTACGCTGTAAGGCGGATTGCCGAGCACCACCATGATCGGCGTGGTATTTTTCACCACGGTGGCTTCCTTTGCTTCTTCTGCAATACTTTCAGCTAGGCCAAAAGAGAGAAGGTTTGGTTGCGTCTCGGCCTGCTCAAGCGAGTTGGTGAGATAAATACCTAGACGGCGATGAAATTTCCAAAACCCTGTTTGCTTAAACGCCAGACTTAGTTTGAGATGAGCGATAGTGTAGGGCGCCATCATCAGCTCAAAGCCATGTAGTCGAGGGAGCAAATCGTTATGAACATACGCAGGCCAACGTCCCTCCTGTTTTTGTTTCAATAAATACTCATAGATTATGCGAATGGTTGCACTGATGAATGTGCCTGTGCCAACAGCCGGATCAAGTATCTGTACCTTGTGCTTTCCGTCCGGAAGCTTAGCCGTATAAGCAAGTCCTTGAGCAAGGCCAAAATCTTTCTTCAGGATATGATCAACTGAACGGACAATAAAATTGACCACGGGGAGCGGTGTGTAATACGCCCCCATCTTTTTACGCAATGCTGGATCGTATTCTTTGAGAAAATCTTCGTAGAAGTGGATAATCGGATCAGCATCTACCATGTACTCCTCAACGAGTTTTTTTGTATCGGCATGTTGGAATGCTTCACAGAGCTCGTCGACGATATAGCTTAATCGTTTATCAAAATTAGGTCCCGCAATATGATCGAAAAAGTGCTGGAGAAACGGATTTGAGGCTGGCACTAAATCGCGTGCTTCCTGGCGAGAAAACGTTTGGGCCGAGTCGTCGTAGTATCGCGCCACGAAAAGACCATAAACAAGTGTTTGGGCGTACATGTCGGAAAAGGATTCGAGCGAGAGATCGTGAACGAGCATTTTCTTGATGGCATCGTAGACGCGGAAAAGCTCTTTGTTTTGTTCCGACTCACCCCCTAAAAATTGGTGGACATTATCTCGTATTCGTTGAGCTTTGCCTCCCATTATCTTTGCAAGGTGTGCACCAGATTTGATAGGCTCTTTGTGAGATTGCGCGAAATCAAGAAGTGTTTTTGTGAGTAGCTCGTAATTTTGTGAATAAGCATTTATAGTCCTCTCTTTCAAATCACAATCAGCAATTTTTATCGGTTCGCCATACGGAAGCCCGTTTCTATAGAAGCGAAACTCTAAGTAGTCGGTTAAAACAAGATTTGCATATCCGAAATACCGTGCCATCTGTTCTGATTTCTCAACCTTATCTAAAGAGATGCCGATATCTTTCGCTTCAATATATAAAATCGGCACATCGTTTTTGAGCACCACAAAATCGGGCTTGTTCCCTTGTTTTGCTCTCGCATCGTGATCAATACGCTTGACGTTTATTGAATCAAAAATACCCTTAAGGAGATTTTCAAAATCCGTTCGGTACCCCATCTCACTTGTCTCTTTATGTGAGAACTTGTTTGAGACTGATTGGATGTAGTTTGTAAAAAAATTCTGCATAAATTTATCCCCACACCAAATTACTTGGTGCTGTTGGTGCTGTCGGTTATGTGTTTCTTTAATTGTGCAAACGCTCGACTTTGCAACTTTAAACTTGACTCTCTTTTTCTTGCGTCGCTTTCCGACTTATACGCTTCATAGTATACAAGTTCAAACAGCTTTCGAGATTTAGTTGAGAATACCTTACCGACGTTATGTTCCTTGAGACGCTTTCTTAAATCAGTGGTTGATGCCAGATAAAGTTGTGAGTCTTTTTTGCTTTTCAAAATATATGTGTAATTCATAGAATTTGGTGTGGGGATTTATTTTGTGAGCACCTTATAGTCTCCCTCGTTGCCACCGACCCGGACGTAATCCTCGCAACCATCAACCCAGATCTTCTTGCACTTACAATAAGTGAAT
>Ga0209728_1001600_pt1 | contig 13352 bp, 21 predicted proteins | sample RifGroD1_FD_183997 | JGI IMG/M metagenome (GOLD analysis project Ga0209728, IMG submission 183997) | Groundwater microbial communities from Rifle, Colorado, USA - Groundwater D1 (SPAdes) (version 2) | ecosystem: Environmental > Aquatic > Deep subsurface > Groundwater | place: Rifle, Colorado... | reverse complement strand
AGTTTGATGTCTGCCAATTTGTTGAAATGGTTTAACTCTTTGAACAAAATAATTAATATTATTAAATTCATTAAATCTATTTAATATATTCTGTTCAAATGTTAAATCAATACCTTTATTTTTTCTATTATATAATATACCTAATATAATAGGTGAATCAGTAACAATAACATCTAATTTCCCACAATCTGCTAATCTTTGAACATTGTAATATTGCTTTCCAAATATGTAATCCTGATTTTTAAAAACTGATTTTCTCTCTTCAAAAACCATTGGTTTTACATATTCTCCCACAAATTCAATATTAATTCCACCAAACCATTTTAATTCTGCTGATATATCCATTGCAAGTGTTGTTTTCTTTGCTCCACTTCCTGCTAAAAAGTTAATTACTAATGTCATGTTTAATTTCCTCCCTTTTATTTTAAGTTATGATCAAAACTAAATTTGGTAATAATATTTATTTTAATAATTTGTTACTAAAACTTCTAAAGTTGTGCTATCATCTTTTTCTTTTCTTTGATAATTAGCATTTCCATATTTGACATTCAATCTATGTATATTATATTTCTTAGACCATTCTTTTAATATATCATTGCTATTTCCTTTACTTTCTAAAACATTTGATAAAGCAAATTTAATACTTTTATCATTTAATTTATCGAGTAGATTTAGTAAATCTTTTTCATCCTTTTCTTTCCAACCACCATTTTCATTATACGAAGCACAGGTAATTAAGTAAGGTGGGTCAAGATAGCAAAAATCATCTTTGCTTATATTATCTATCTTCAATTGTCTAAAATCTCTATTTAAGAATTTTATATTTTTATTCTTTAAGTTATCTATAAAATCAATAAATTTTTGTTGTAAAGCAGGATTAAAACTACTTCTATCTTTTCCAAAAGGCATATTATATCCACCTTTAGAGTTAAAACGTATTTGATTATTAAAAGAATAACATATAAGAGTATAAAACATATCCCATGATTTATTCCCATCATTGTAATCTTGTCTGATTTGTAAATATCCTTCTTTATTAGTTTTAGTTAATTTATATGTATTAACTAATTTATTAATTGAATTTAACATTTCTTCAGATTTATTATGAACACAATAATCTAAAAATTGAATAACTTCTTTTTGAATATCTGTAGCGTATATTTTATTTGCTTTAACATTAACTGCTACATTTCCACCTCCACAAAATAAATCAATAAACGTATTTATATTATTGGGGAATAATGGTAGTATTTGAGGAAGTAATTTATATTTACCTCCCACATAGTTTAGTGGAGATTTTATTAAGTTTTCTTTAATATATTCTATGTTTATTTCCTCCTTATTATATTAATTATTCTTTAATTAATTTATCTAATCCCAACCTATCTTTACAATAAATCATAAATTCATCTGCTTTTAATCTTTCCTTTAATTCCTTAAATGTAAATTCATTTATAGATATAATTTCAACTTTAATATCATCATTAAGTTTTAATAATTCTCTATGTTTTTTAATTGCTTCTTCTGGCGAATTTGCTAATATAGGATAATAACTTCCTCTCCATAATTTTTCTTCTTTATATTTATTAAATATTAATCCATTTCTTCTCATATATGTGTATTCATATTTAAGTCTATAAATATCCATAAAATATATTTCATCTCCTTTCAATTTCATGATCAATCTTCAATTTCATCTACATATTTTTAAATTCATTTCTATAATAATCAATCCATTCCTGATTCTCTAATTTCTTTTTAACAACAATATCAAAATATTCTTTCCTCATATCTTGTAATGAAAATTTAGTTATTCCTTTCTTTTTAAAATTTTTATTTACCATTTTAATTATCTCTGTTCTATTCATCGGATATAATTTAATCAATCTTTCCTTCTCTGCTTTTTCTTCTTCCTCTAATCTAATTTTTTCTTCTTCAAGTCTTTTTCTTTCTTCCTCTTGTTCGTCTACAACCTTATCTAAATTAATATCTAATTTATCCCATTTACTCTCCATATGAGCAGGTATAATTACTTCTGGCACTAAAACTTCTTTAATTTCAAACATTTCGTATGGTTCATAATCGTAATTATAGTCTGTGAAATATGAACCATTTCTTTGTACAGAACGAGAAATACCAAAATTAAATGATTGTATTTCTTGATAATTTTCATCCATTTCAATTAGTTGTCCTTGTTCAGTTTTATATTGATATTTACCTTCATCATCCCATTTATCATCTCCAACATCTTTAAAACCGTATATTTTATTATTATATGTATATGCAAAATCTTCTCTATTGTCTTATTGCTTTCATTGAATATTTCTTTACCTTTTTCTGTGATAGTTAAATTAATATCTACTTTGAAATTAATATTCATATTTTTATACTCCTTTTATTTTATAATTTTTTAATTTAATCTTTAACTTTATTAAATATTTTTTCTGCTAATTTCTTACCATATAATTCATATTTTTCATTTTCACTTAAATTCCTATTTAATATTTCATCTGCGGTATCTGGATACATATATTTTACATATTCTTCGTATGAATAAAAAATAATATCATCTTCTTTAACTTTCAATATGTTGAACATCTCCTTTTTAATTTCATCACAAAATTTCTCATTTATACTAATATTGAGTGTTAGAAACCCAATAAAATCAAGGGTTTGTGAATTGATGGTTTTTTGATTTTAAACTTTATAAGCCAATTTCTTTGTTTTTCTACCAAACCAATTATAAACATCACAAGATAGATGATTATCATCATATTTAAGATTTTTTATCTCAGATTCTCTTGGAATACTATAACCATACATACAACCTAAAACTGAATTTCTAATTACAGTTTTGCTTTCTTTAATTTCATTAATATAATCTTTCCAATTTTCTACTTGTATTACTCTCAACTGATGATCTATTATATTATCATCATATTCTAAAGATAAATTAGTTTCTATTACTTTAATCATATTATTTTTTCTCCTTTTGATTTATAATATTAACACCCACAATTTTTACAATATCCTTCAACAAAAACTTTAAAATTAAAATATAATTCACCTATTGATTCAGCAGAATCTTTTAAGTGTGGTCTACGCATATAAAGACAAGTGTAATAATCTTTTAAATATCCATTATCGTCCATAAATTTAGAAAAGGCATCTAATAATTGTCTTAAATATCTACATTCACCTTTTTTTATTTCTTCTTCATTTCCATCAAATATCCAAGCAGTTTCTATTCCTAACATATATAATTTAGAATCTCTATCATAGATAATATCAATATCATTCATAGTAAATAGTGAAGCATCTTTGCCGGTTAAATCATCCCATGACGTAACTCCCCAAATAAATTTTAATGAACCATTGTTATATTCGTCATCAATATAATCTGGATAAATTCTTTTATATTTTTTAACTTCTAAAGAGTATTGAATATTGTAATATATACGATATAATTTTATCTTTATATTATTCATAAATTGTTTTATTTTGTTAATCATTTAATTCTCCCTATTTTTATTTATAGTCAATTTAGAAAATAATCCAAATATTCCAATAATAAACATATGTAATGCTATGCTTATCTTTCCTGGTTGATAATAATTTAATAAGTATAATATAGTGTAAAGTAAAGATATACTTCCACCTATTTTAAAAAGAATATTCATATATTTCTCTAATTTAATCATTAATCATTTTCTCCTTCCTCAAACATTTTCTTATATTTATCTGCATTTATTTTACTTTTATAATATATATCATAATCTTTCCAATCACATTCCATAATATCTCTGATAGGAGTTATTCTTTCTTGAAAATATTCACATTTATAACAATTATCATCTTTCCCATTTTTATAGCATTTTTGATTATATTCTCCAATAGCACCAAATGGACACCAACTATTTTTCGATTCTTCATTGCAAATTCTATTAACAGGGTGTTCACATATAGGGAATCTTTCTTTATATACTTTAATTTCTTGTGGTGAGTAGTAGCCATATTCTTTACATTTTTCATGAGGTAATATTCCTAATGTATAATCTATCCAATCTTGACCACGCATAAGATCGGAACGTACACCAGAGCCAAATCTAGCATAGAATAATTCTTGCCCTGCTAATGGCATTTGATTAATAAAATCTAATATTTCTTTTTCGTATTTATAATTCAGTTGCATCATATTATCTTCTGAATATGTTTCTATGATTTCTAATTTCCACCAATTATGATTAGTTAAGGATAGGCATGATGGGCATAGATTTAGTCTACTTGAAAAGTTAGTAAATTTACTGCTATGATTAAGTGTTGGAATTAGTATTTCATGTAATTGTGGGAATTTATTAAGGCAATTGAAACAAATAGAATCTGGGTTTTCTATTGCTATGTGATGAGGATTGATAGTGTTGTTGGTATTATTTGTTTCAATTAATTCTGTTGATTCTGACATAAATTATCTCCTTTCTTAATATATTATTATTGTATTAACTATCTAACTAATTTTAAATTTCCATATTCTTGTGTTTCAGTTTCTAACCTATTTAATTCTTCTTGTAACTCTGCAATTTTATCTTTCAATTCATTTTTTTGTTGCTCTAATATAAATCTTTCTACTTTTACATTTTTATTTTGTTCATTTGTTTCAAATTGCTCTTTGTATTTCCAATATTCTTTTTCTGAATATTCCCAACAACTATATCCAAGATTAGTTTCTTTTATTAATCTAAATGCTGGAGCTGAAAAATCGCAATTCTCTCCACAACATCCATATTTATCATTGTAATCTTCATCTTCAGGAGAGCATTGACATTCTCCGCAAGGTCTTTCATCTTGTAAAAATTTTATATAATATTTATGATTGCAATAGTTATTAATATATTCATATTTTTCTTCATCATTTGGTTTTTCAATTAATATTTGAATTTCTCCATTTGTATAACCATCATACCAATCCTCTTTATAATCATCAATTATATATGTATGCTCAGTAATATCGTCTAGGAATTCTTTGTAATTTTCGATTTGTTGATCAATTGCTGAAACTAAATAGCATACATCTAAAGGATTTCTGTTGTTATTGATTCTATTTTCATTCTCATTATTTAATGTATTAATTAGGTTTTGGATAAATTGATCTTTAACGGAAGTGGTCATGGGATAATCTCTCCTTTTATATTTATATTTTATTATTCTTGATTATTTTTAATTAAATCTTCTAATTCATTCAAACAATCCAATTCTTTAACTAAATTTGCAATTTTACATATAACTTCTTCCTTTTTATTAGGTATTGCAGTTAAACCATAACATTTATCTAGTAGAATATATTTACTAACTAATTGACATGTCTCAAAGTATTTATTGTCCGATTCAAAATATAAAAAACATTTTTCTTTTATACATTTTAATTCTTTTGGTTCATTAGATTCTTTTTCTCCCATTTGTTAACTTGTCCCTTTCTCTGATTATATTTTACAATTATATTATGTTTCTGTCAAGAATTATTTTCTATAATTTCGTAATATTTTAATATTCATTTAATATATTGTTAATATTTATTTTAATGTGGGTTTAGCAGAGGGACTTTCATAACCTCTGCTAAATTGATTTATTGGTTATTTTACTAAAGTTGATCCAAATCCACATTCACCACGTATTGTTTCAGATAGTTTATCAACAATTTTTAAATCATATTTTTTTACTTCTTGGAATACCATTTGAGCAATTCTATCACCTTGTTTAATATTAAATGGTTCAGTACCCATATTAATAAGAACAACTCCTACATCTCCAACATAATCTTCGTCAATTGTGCCTGGTGAGTTAACAATTGAGATACCATGTTTTAAAGCTAAACCAGAACGTGGCCTGATTTGTGCTTCTGTATTTTCTGGTAATTGGATATGCAATCCTGTTTTAATTAAAATTCTATCACCTGGGTATAAATCAAAACCTTGTTCGGGGAAATCGTTTGTTTCTTTTAAGAAATAAGGAGATGAATATTTCCATGCTCTTAAATCCATTCCTGATGCACATATTGATTCGTATTTGGGAAGAGTGATATTTTGATTGTCTATTGTACAATTAATTTTATTATTCATAATATGTATTCTCCTTTTATTTTAAATTATAATATTGTTTATTATTTTATTGGACAATGCCCACTACTACATTCCATACTATCAATTAATTCTGTTGATTCAGAATCATCTATTTTCATAATATCTTCAGGTCTATGTTTAATTAAAGATTTTCTATATTCATATTCTTCTTTAGTTATAGGTTGGTATGGTATTTGTTTATAATTATGATCTGAATATGGTAATAAAGATGTTGATTTTAACTTATTTTTATAATCGTTAATTAATTTTGCTATTTTATGTTTTTCTTCTGGTTTAAAACTTATTGTACATGATACTGAATTATCACTCCACCATTCTTGTAACAATGATTGAAATTCAAATTGATTTTCAATAGTTACATCCATAGCACTTTTAAAATTAAGATGTTCTGCTAAATCTACTTTTACTGGAAATTCTACAACCATTGTATTAGGAGAAACTAAATCTTCTTCCATATAATAACCACATTTTTTTAATACATTAAGTAAATTATCATTATCGCTAAAGCGTATTCTTCTAATATAATATGGGGCATAATGCCAATGCATACCAGGACTTACACCAGGAAGCAAACTCACAGTATTATGTGAAACAAAACCTTGTGCGATGTATTCATGCAATTCTTCTATTTCAACATCTAAAGTTAATGATTTTGAATCTTCAATAGATACAATAGAATCAGTCCATAAATTATCATTTATTAATCTATTTCTAAATTCTTTACTTCTATATCTATTATTTTCTTTATCCATATTTCTATTTAAAATTATCCACCTATCTTGACTTCCCCATTCACCAGGGCCAGCTAATTTCATTTTAATATTAAATCCAACTGCACGACATAAAACCCCTAATTCTTGTGCAAATTGTTTTGATACTGTACAAATAGTCCAATTGCTTAAATTATGTGTTCCTCCATCTGCTCTCCAAACTCCTGTAATAAATGATTTTATACTTTCTTTTGATGCTGTTCTTATTGCAAATGGCATAATTAAATCTGTTGAATAATTTTTAAGCAAATTATTCATTTTTAACCATTCTAATAAATGTACTGAATTAATATAAATAGAATGATCATTATCTACAATAGGTTTAATTCCAAACGTATTTTCTATATAATCATTTATCCAATTAACTAATCCAGATTCTTTTCTATTAAAACTTATTCTTATTCCTTTTTCATGAACACTTCCATCGCCCCAAAATAATCCTAGAAACCATGCTAGTTCAGGTGACATTTTATCAGGTGTTTTTAATCCGTTTGTTATACTATTTTTATTTACATATAATGGTATTAACACGGATTCTTCTAATTTATTATATTGATCTAATTTTGCTATTAATTTATCTCCCACTTTTAATTCATTTGCTTTTTTCCATTCTAATCTATTATTATCACTTATTAACAATGGATGATTTAAACTAATTTCTAATTCAAAACCATCTTGCGTTATAATTTTTTTTGTATCAACAACACCATTGTTAAAACCTTTTAATATTTTTTTATTATCATATCTGGTTTGCACATTAATATTTTCAATTTCTTGCCATCCTTCTGTATTCTCAGATACTAATTCATTAAAACGATAAATTCCATTTTCTGTGGATATTAAACTATTTGATTTCCAGCAACCACTAGGTTTAACGGTAGTTAATTTAATTGAAGGATTACAATTAAGTAGTTTAGAATATTCTATATCTGATTTTTCTACTATATTATACATTTCATCGAGAGTATTTTTTAAATCATTATAATTGTCAAAATAATTCATTACCCAATCTTGGATACCACTTAAAGATGCACCAATTCTACGATTTTTTTCAATTATTTTCTTTGTAATTTCCCAATCATATTTAGCAAATGTTACACGTTTGGCATATTTTGTTGCTAAATCCAATGCTAAATTAATATCAATATTTAATTTATTACATATGTATGGGAATATTTCTACAACATTACATGGTTCTCCAGATGCCAAACTTATCTCACCACATGCATTGAATCCTTCAACATCTGGATCTGCTAATTTATCAATGTATTTATCTATGTCTACTAATCTGCCATATTTTCTTGCTAAATCCAAGTTGACTAAACCTGGCTCTCCGTTTGTTGCTAATGAATCTATAAATTGATCATAGTCTTTAAAATTTTCATCAATTACAACACTTATATTTGCAGACCAACGATGACTTACTTGAAATTCTCTCATAACTTCTAAATAAGCAATTTGATCTTCTGTTAATTTTTCTCTTTCTTCGGGAATATCTAATTTTTCTGGAATTAAATAATTTTTCATATTTATAAATTCCATATTATCAGCATCACAAAATATCAATATAGCTGTTCTGCGAACATTACCTGCAACAACTGTACGACCTACATAATTTATTAAATCAGAACAATCAACAGGTGATAATTTACCAGTTACTCTATTATTAATTAAATTATTAGCAAATTTTAAAAGTTCTGCTAATGGTTTTGGGCCGCTTGCAACCCCACCAAATCCGTTAATTAATTCACCTTTAGGACGAATATCAGAAATATCTATAACTAATTTAATTACTTTCTTTTTTAACCAATGTGAATCTATTGTTTGTTTTAATGCTTCTACCCAACCTTGCCTAGAATCTTCACATTTATAATATATATCATATTTTTCTGGTTTTTTAGTAACAACTATATCAGAAATCATATTAAAATCTTTATGGTCATAATCACATACTATAGTTAGATCAACTATATTTTTTACTGTAGGTATTTTATTAACATTTTGTTTCATTACATTAAAACCAATACCTCCACCAAGCATTGCCTGATCAAACGAAAAACAAAATGGCATACTTACTTTCTTTGCTTTTCCTTCTATGTAACATATGGGTTTACATGCAATATTCCAGCAATTAACTAATGCAGAACCATTTTTCATTCCAATATCAGTTCCAGAAATCCACAATCCTCTTCCTGGTGCAATAAAAGCAAAATTAAACATTAAATCATAAGTTAATTCCATTTCTTTGATAATTTCATGATGTGGTCTTGGATCATTAACAGGTAAATTATAATTTCCTTCTACCACTCTTCTTATTGTTTCCCACCAATTTTCTGTTCTATTTTCATTTTCTACTCTTCTTGCATATGTACGTTTATAAGTTATAAAACCTAAAACACCCCAATTTGGTTGCTTATCTTTATATTTTTCTAAAAATTCTTCTGATAATGTATATTTCAAAATAATTTTCCTCCTATTTATTATATTATTTTTATAATTATCTATAAAATTTATATTATACACTTTATTAAAAATATAATAATATAACCACCTTCCTTTTAGTTAATTATTTTTAATATTTATTAATACATAATAACGAAACCCTCCTTCGGAACATGGTTAAATATTTACATTTAACCTTTCTTATTAAACATCAATAAACTACCAGTCTTTAAACTAGGTTATGTTCCGTAACATTTACTACTCATACTTATTATTAAGCAATTTGTAGATACTTTAAATTATTATATTTATTAATATTAAATTTTGAATTATCATTTAAAATATTGATTGCACCATTAATGTCTCTATGCATCACATACCCACATTCACATATGTAATTCCTGCCTTTTGGAATATTTAATATACCGCAAACAGGGCATTTCTTTGATGTATAGTATTCTTTTACTTTAATTAATTGAATACCATATCTAGTTAACTTATTAATTAATTCTCTAACTAAAAACCCATAATTCCATTGACTTAATTTTTGATGTACAAATTTACCACCTCGTTTTTCTTTTCTGGTATTTCTAGTACAGCTATCTAAATCTCCATAGTATACCTTACTAATATTATTTTTAATACAGTAATCTAAATACAATTTAGTAGTTTTATGTACTATATCTAATATCTTTTTATCAGTAACATATTTTAATCTCCATATCGCTTTACTATATTTTTTATATTGCCTACTGTCCTTTACACACTTGCTTCTTCTACTTTTTAATTTGCCTAAATGTTTATTTCTTAATTGTTTTATTTCTCTTAGTTTCTTACCTGTAATTATAATTGCATTTTCATTATTATCTATTGAAGTAATACTATGTATTTCACCTAAGTCAATGCTTGCCTCATTGTTGGATTGAATTAAAACATTATCGTTCTCTTGTTTGGTTTTAATTGCTAACTTTAAACCATCACGATAAATCAATTCAATCTCTACTATATTGTTTGGTATATTTTTTATATGGCATTTTATAGGTTTTTGTTTTCTATTATCTGGCAATAATGGTTTTGATAAAGTTAAATAATTATTTTCTTTGTTTATTTTTATTACAGGATAATTCCATCCTGTATTATAAAATTTCTTTTCTTTGTAAGGCAATTTAACTTTATTACTATTTTCATGTTTTGTTTTGATAGACCTAAACATTGCATCTCTAGCTGTTATATATTTTAAAATAATTATACAAATACTATTTGCTGTGATATATGGAACTGATTTTTTCATCATTAATTGTAATTCAGAACGTGTAAGATATTTATTATATTTTTCTTTACTTTCTTGATCTGCTTTTACACAATTATTCCATATTATTGCTGAATATTTATTACATTGCATTAGATAATTATAATCTGATTTATTACATTTAACTGGAATAGTTATTGTTTTATAAATTAATATATTAATTTTCACCTCCTTTTATTATGATTTTCGATTTTACAAACCCAATAAAATCAATGGTTTGTTGACTATGCAAATTTTCATTTTATAAATATTTTTAATTTTTAACCTTACCCAAACTTTTATTCAATTTATCACCTTTCTTCACCTTGATAAACTCTCCATAGTCATTATTTTTATTACAAATTATATCCATTCTCATATTATAAAGTTGTTCAGCATCAGGTTTTGCTAAATATCTAAAACACTCATTAATTTTCACACAACTACTATTTAGACAAAGTGCAACATTAGGCAAATTATCACCACCTTTATATATTTATTTTTACTTTCTAACACCTTTTCAACATTTTAACCTCTAAAAAATATTCATAACCATTATCTTCATCACAATCATCTTTCCCATTCATGTAACTTTGATATTTATCTGGTTTTGCTAAGAATCTTAAAACAATTTTGTGCTTTCTTGCAATTATCATTTTTACATAAAGTTAAATCACAGATAATTTTCACCTCCTTCAACTGATATTATTTTAACATTTTAATGATAACTTGTCAAGCTTTTCTTTTATATATTTATTTTATTATTCTATAAATTTACCATTTATAATAACTATAATCAACAATATATTTATGAGTTTTCTTATCTTCTTTAATTCCATCATAATATTCACATGCAGGAATGACTTCACCATCAAAAGCACTATTATAAATACATGTTACTTCTTCACGATCATTTTTAGTTTTTCTATCTTTAACTGTACGTTTGCCTAATTCTCTTTTAATTGGACATTCAGATAACAATACATGTACTTCATATGTACCAGTCGAACTAAAACAACAGCATGGCGATTCTATTCTCATATTAATTCTCCTTTCTATTCTTCTTTCGGTCTACAACAACCACATTCTGGATTATAATAGTTACAGCACCAATTACCATTAAAACGCCAATAATTATCTTCACCTAAATAAAAATCATCTTTATTGCCAATATAACATTTATTGTATCTTAATAATTCACATTCGTAATTTATATACTCACCTTCTGTATATACACATTTCCCTAATTCTTCTTCTACTACTACTTCATCTCCTCTAAAATATTCTCTATAATTTTCAACTGAACAATTAGAATAATTTATATCTATCTCATCATGCCAGTCTATTTCAACTTCTTTACTATTAAAAGGAATTAGACTACAATCTGTAAAATTCCCTATGTTATGCATAATTTCTTTTAAATTGCTATAGTTGTCATTTACATCTATAATATATAACTCTACTTTGTGTAATTTTGCCATAATAATTCTCCTTTAAAATATTTATTATTATTTCCTTTTATTTATCTCAAAATTTAATAAACTTAATTTCTCTCTAAACACATCCCTATTAACTTCCGCATATTCTCCATCATCATAACATTGCCAATTATATCTTTACAATTCAAAGAACTTCCAATATCAACATTTCCTTTAATATTACCATAAATAGTTGCACTACCTTGACATTTTAAACTTGCTAAATCCCCTTCAAATTTAATATCTACAGTACCTTTTAAGTTATCTACTATGAGATTATCATCTACATATATTGAATTACCATTTACTGAAATACTTTTACCACTAGTTTGTATTTTTGTTCCATTAATTATAATTGTATTCATGTTAATTACTCTCCTTTGTATTTTATATGTATTTTATTTTTTATTTTCAACTTTATCCATTTTAATAGCACAATTATTTTCACAATCTTCAATTTGATAATTAATTTTATATTCGCATATTCCCCACGCATCAAGTTTATATTTTGGACATTTATATCCAATGTTCATATTAATTCTCCTTTATTTTTTAAATGCACCTAACACATCAGAACCATATTTATTTATATATACTATATTTAAATATTTTATCTTATTCTCATTATCGAACCACATATCTAATATTTCAACATTTCCATTTTCTTCTTTTATTTTATTAAAAATATTTATAATATCATTTATAGTCCACATAATACTTTTTGCTCCTTTCTTATAAACCATCAATTTCAATCTCATTTTTCTTAAATAAATCATTAACCGTATTACGATATGCTATTTTTCTTAAAACATTAAAAGTATCTACAAGATAAATGTCATTACGTTTATACATCTCTTTTCTTCTACTAGAGCATTGTTTAACTGTTTCAATACCTTTGAATTCAAATTTACCTATTCCATTTTGTTTAATTGAATATTTTTCTAAGTCGATCTCTATTAACCCTATACGATTTGGCAATTTGTCTATAGGTATAGTCCCTATCGGAGCGATTATGTATGTGTATTCACATTGACAACAGAATCCATTTAGAAAATCTAAATAACTTGCCTTTGCTTCGATTCCCATAACTTTGTATTTATCTACTGAATTTTTTCTTAAATTTAACATATTACCTTTAATTCCTACAACATCTATAGTATTTTTAGTTGTTGCTTTACCATTAAACCATTCATAATCTTTTAGATATTGTGAGTATTTAGAGAATTGTACTTCAGTGGCA
>Ga0209728_1001594_pt1 | contig 13371 bp, 17 predicted proteins | sample RifGroD1_FD_183997 | JGI IMG/M metagenome (GOLD analysis project Ga0209728, IMG submission 183997) | Groundwater microbial communities from Rifle, Colorado, USA - Groundwater D1 (SPAdes) (version 2) | ecosystem: Environmental > Aquatic > Deep subsurface > Groundwater | place: Rifle, Colorado... | reverse complement strand
ATTTTTAAATTTCTCTTTTAGTTGGTGAATATCAATAGCATTATGTTCTTCTGTATATGTTGGTGTACCGTCTTGAGTTGGGTCAAAGTAAGATACTTTATATTTTTTTAGTTTCATTTTATCAACTCCTTTCTTTTTAAAATAAATATAATAAAGGAGGTTTTACCCTCCTAAAGATTAATTTTTGATTCTTTGTCAATAAAGTCCCACAATCCACTAGTCGAAACTATCCAAGCAGGAATATAAATATCTTTTTCAATTTTTTTAGTTTGACTTTGAGGTATCCAAGTAATGAATGTTCTGTAATTTTTCCCGTGTAGGTTGTTTGTTCCTGTCACAATTCCATATGCTTTGTCAGTGACTTCTTGAATATCTCCTGTTCTGAGTTTGTAATAAACTTGATTTTCTGGTTTTCGAGAAGATTTCCTTTTTGCTCTTGGTTTACTCCAACCTACAATTTTATGATAAGTTTGACCAGGTGTATTACATTCTGAAAAATCTTCTTCTGTCATTTGGTCAAATTTTTTGAGTAATTCGGGCAATTCCTCTTCGATGCAATGACGTTCGATAAATTTGTTTAAGTTTTCAAGTGCTTCAATTTTGTTCACTATGTAAAACCTCCTTAAAATCCGTTAACTAATAATATCATAGAATTTAAGAAAGCACAATATTTATTTTACACTTATTAATTATCCCATAAAACAAGAGATTTAAATGCCGAAATTGAAAAAGAAACCATTGCTGGCTCCTACATTCCGTATAGTTGCTCGAATAATCCTCTATTTAAATCCACTTCTGGAAATGGTTCACGACTGATACGTAATTCGCCATAGTCCTTAGTATATGCTGATTCTAAAATATATTCACCATCAATTTTAAGGAGAACTAGAAAAGAATTGCTTTCCTCATCATGTTCTGCCTTAATTGCATTTGGATCTTGAAAAGTGTTAATAATATCTATAATCATTTTGCAAGCACTCCTTTTATTAACCTTATCTGAATATTTATATATTAATCTAATTTTATATATAAGTCAATAGCAAAACATAAATATTATTTTATACTTTGTTTGTGGCCTCTATTGTGCTTTAGTGGTGTATTTGTATTAGTTTGATTATCTGAGGGCTTATATGACATCGTGGAAGGTATGAAGAGATAAGATAGGAAAAGATAGGAGCAAAGAAAAGAGAATCATTAAACTGATTCTCTAAAGTAACATATTTTCCAGTTTGATTATGTGACTATTTAACCATTCACATCGTTCACAGCATTCCTGCTTATATTTTCTTGCATAGTCGTTAACATCTTCAGAATTTCCTAATTCCTTATTTTCTCTTATTTCCATATCTAGAGATAAGATGCTATTATTATATTTTTCCAGTGCTTTAATTAATAAATCTTTACTTTCAGCAATTGCCTGTTTAACTCGTTTAGCTCTTTCTTCAGTTAACATTTACAAATTCCTCCAATTAAATTTTATTTAATATGTAACTAATTAAGATTATAGTTGATAGATAGTGCAATGTCAAACTATTTTATTTTAGGTTTTAAGGCCCGTGGATAGGGATCTAAGAGGTTAGATATAGGATGGAGGGAATTAGTATTAAGGGAAAGAAAAAAGAAGCTGTAAAGCTCCTTTAGTGATCTTATGCAATTGTTTCTAAGTTCATTGTGTTCCCCGGCAATACGCTAAATTCATAATAATTTTGTGGGCATAAATGAAATATTACTTTAGGATCTTCAAGCCAGTCTAACCATTTTTTAGATGAATAATTTTCAAGTTGTTTCAGGACATATTGCCTAGCATTTTTTAACGCTTCATTTTCAGTTTTACCGATAATGGGTTTTTCATATTGTCCTGCTATTTCTAGTCTATATGTGCTACCTTCAGGAAAATCCTTCTCCATGTAGTAGCGGTTCATTCCTTCATGGTAGCAAACTTTTTTATATTTTAGTTGGTCTAATGTTTCGGCAATTCCTGATGGAGTCATATAATCTAAATCATTTCTGCCAGATTTTTCAAGGATTGAAACAATTGCTTTGCATATCTTTAAATTATGATTTGCTGTGATACGGATACTCGATGTCCAGTCAGTATCAGTTTGTTTTGTTTCAGCAGAGATTTTTAGATTATCTTGAAAACTTGAATATCCTCCTTTTTCTAAGTCAGGAAGGATAGTGATTGTTAGATATTCTACGCCACCAGTTGAGGATCTTTTAGTTGAGTATGCTTTCATATGTGATTCGCTCCTTTAAATTTTATTTATGTAGGATTAAATAAAGTATAGCAAAAAGAGAACTATATTTCAAGTTCTCTAGGTATTTATTTTTCACTTTAATCCTCTAGCAATCCTAAATCAATTATTTTATCATCTTGAATTATATTTAGTGTACCATTGCTATCCACTGAGCATTCGAACCATTTGTCTTTTACATCGTCTGAGGTTAAGACTATAAAGGCATCGCCATTTTCATTTTGGATAGTTGTATGATAATAAGATTCTGAAGGGTTATAGGTGCTATTTGTGGCTAGTGCTATCATTGTGTAAGAGTGATCGGAGTTGGGTTGAATTGAGGGATTTGCTGAAGTTGTTAGGATAGAGGATGTTAGGAAAGTTAAGGAAAGGGTTAAGATAGATATTAATTTTTTCATTTGAGAATACCTTCTTTCTTTTATTAAATTAATTGGAATTTCTTTGCAGTATAAATTTCTGATTGCGTAATACCAGTGAAATCTTTAGCGTGTACCATATTTGCTAAATTACATAACTCTAACTTTTGATTTCCTTCAGCTTGTTTGTAAGCTTTTAAAACTGATTCGATAGATAGATTTTTGATTAATTCCATGTCAGACTGTTTTTCATTGAATTGACTTTCTGAGCGTTCTTTTTCTTTTCTGATTGCTAAGATATCAGATTCTAATAATTTTGATGCTGTGATAAAGTCTTTAATGCCTGAAATATAATAAGGAAATGGTTGACCAGATAGCATATGATCTTTTATGTATTGATTGTATGCAGTATGAGGGTTATTGTCTGATAAGAGAAATAAGCGACATGTATTTGCTGCTTTTTGCATGTCTTGTTTAGTTCTGCGCTTTGCCATGAGAATAACCTCCTTTAAATTAGTAGATAGTTGATATTGATAGTATAACAAAATAAGATGGTAATGTCTATAGGATAATTTATATTAAGGTTTATTGATTTATAAAGAAAAATTATTAAGATAATATAACCAGAATTTCCGCACACTTGCCGGAAATTATGCTTGCGTTCCCCTTGTTGGTGTATTTAGAGGATTATTAATAAGGATAAGAAAAATGAGGTTAAATGAGAGTTGATAAATCCTATTTTGAGCTTGTCTCAAAATTGAAAAGACGCTGTCAGCTGGTGTTTTTATTGATTAACTCATCACATTTTAAATGCTATATTAATGTTAATTTAAACTCCTTAATATAGCATTTAGTAGAGAATGATAATTATTTTTTAATGTCCGAAAGTTATTACTATAACTATTTATATAGTATTATTTTTCGGAGATAGATAATTTTGTTTCTTAATTTTAATCATTTCAAGATTTAATTCCTTTATAACTCCTCGAATTGTTTCATCCTTCCATAATCTATTAAAACTTTTAGTATCATAGTTAATTTTTTGTAATAATTCATTAACTAAATATGGTTTATTGAATTCTGTTTCTTTAAGCAATGCAATAAATTCTACAGATCCTTTTATTATTTTGTTTTGTTCTCTAGGTTTCCTCTCCTTCTTAACTTTCTCTTCGTGAAGTTTAAAATTAACTACATTAACATCTTTTAGTTGTTGAATAATAACATTCACAATCTCAGTGTCTCCATTAATCAAATAAACATCTGCCTTATCTTCAATATGTCCAGTTCCCCTATTAATTCTTTTAATTCCTTGATATATACTAGATATAATATCTGTTTTTCTTAAACTTTCTAATGTTTCATTATATTTAAACCCCATGTTTTTATTTATTTTCTGGAATTTAAATTCTTCCTCAGTTGGAATCTCATTTGTATAAAGCATATACATGAATATATAATAGGGTGCTGGCATTACCGGAGTGTGAATAATAAAACATTTGTTAAAATCTTTCCAATCATTCTTTCCGCGCATATTCTGAAAATTACTATATTTAATATTTTCTAGATGTATAAGTTTATCACTATAATTACTGTTTAAATGTGCAATGTCTTCCTCTAGTCCTAGTACTAAAATATTATCCTTTTCGGAGCATTCTTTGATAATCAAGGCCACAATATCCTTATAAAAATTATCATCGTTATGCTTTGCAGTTTTAGTTGAATTAGTATTAGAAATATGAATAGTCCAATTATTATGAGGGAAAATGCGCTCCGCTTCATTCAGTTTGAATTGATTTCCTAGTTTGTATAGTTCGTGGAATTTTGCTGAAGCATCTAATAATATATTATTGTCTAGGAAGAAATACTTCATATCGTCATTAAATGTATATAGCGTTTTATTACTGACTAATACTTTAGGATTATTAAAATATTTCTTCAGTATTTCTAGTTTTTCTAATAATTTAAGTTTATTTGTAAAGATATTCTGACTATATCCTAAATGGAATTCATAATTATTAGTAAATGGAGTCTCATTAACCATTAATTTTAACATATCAATTGATTTTTCTATCTTTGTGCTAGTAAATTCAAAATATCTTAATGTTTTGTCATGGCATTGATCTTTCTTTTCAACTAATTCAGATATTATTCTATTAAACGCTACTTCTAAATCAATATACATATTCTCTTCAGCATCTTGATATTTTAAACCTCTTAGTGTTCGCCTTAATATGTCTATGTCTGTATCGCCGAGAGAATCCATTTCTACCATATTAAGTTCCTCATCGATAATTAAATTAGTTCTCTCTGCTATGTAATATTTTCTTTTATGATAAGGGTCTTTACAGAGCTTTTTATACATTGCATGAGTAATAATGAGCACTTCATACTTTTTAAGGTCTTTATCGTATCTTTCCTTATTTTCTGAATTCTCATCTTTAGCCATATTTGATTTAAATTTATTTAACTCACTTGCAATTAGTTTTCCCTCATCAATAAATTTTGTTACAATTAAAGTTTTAATTGGTTTATTATTTAATGCTTTCGTGGTGGCTGAAAGTTCCTTTAGTGTTTCAATAATTGTACGAGTTTTCCCGATTGCTGCTTCACACATAAAGACATTAAATAATTCCTCTATTTTGGTAAATATACTATTATTCATTATTCTACTCCTTAAAGGTATTAGTTGTTCGTGGGCTTGTTGGTTTAGTGTTTGCAATATTGATTTTGTAGACATCATTAAAAGTATTATTCCTCCAATCATGAAATTCTTTTATAGTTTTTTGTAGTTCAGGACTATTAGAAAATATGAATACATTTAAATTTGGGTTATCCCTTGACTGCTCCATATTATGTAATTTAAACCCTTTTAGCATAAAGAACCCACATAATTGTTGTGATTTGCAAACGAATACAGGCGAGTATGGTTTTGAATAATTAGCGTTATTCATTGATAATTAACTCCTTTTAATTATATTTGATTTTGTACATTGGAATTAGATGATAATACGACTGATGTATATTTTTACTCCTTTCAATTTATTTTGTAAATATTTTCTAGGAAATAAATTTGAATATCCCTAGAAGTTCATTATAGCATGATGGATATATTTATGTCAAGCTTTTATTTTAGGGTTTGTTTTGTTGTGATCTGGAATATGGGAATTGATAAGGATAGTTGATAATTATTAGGATTTTAGGATTTGAGATTGTATAGAATATGGTCTGATATGCACTAGGATTGATTGTAAGAGGGTTTTTGTGATTAGGTGAAGGAATTATAAGGGAATAGAAAAGAGACTCGTTAGAGCCTCTTAGGGAATTTATTGTGTGGTTTATGTTTAGCGTGCTGCTTCAGCAATCTAAATAACATCTAATTTTGTAATTTTAAAATCAGTTAATTTTTCAATTGCTAGATAATTGTCTTTTGTTGCTTCAATAATTCTTTTCTCCCAATCTTTTAAAAATTTATCTGTAATGGTATCTAAATTTAATATGAGTTGTTTGTGCTTGACAATTTTAGAACTAAAATTAGAAAATTGAGCGAGTGCTGATATTTCATATACTTGCATCATGAAAAATTCCTCCTTGATATGTAAATTTATTTATCTGATTAATATTATAATTGATGGTGTAAGAGTATGCAATATACTAGGAATAATTATTTTATCATTAAGATGTAGACATAGTGTATAAGCGATAGAATAGGGGTTATAAGAGGTTTAATAGTGGTTATGATAGATTATATAAGCAAAAAGAAAAAGAGGCTTTATTTTGCCTCTTTAAACAATCTGATATGATTTCCAATTATTATCCCAAGGTTTAATTTCCTCTTGTAAAAAATCTCTCTCGCTGCTATGGGAAATTAAGGGATTATTTAATATTACCTCTAAAGCTTTAAAATTACCTTTAAACTGACCAAAGAATCTAATCATAGTTGGCGCAATTATGAAAAATCTTTCTGCTGTAAAATCTCCTTCTGGGAGATTAAATATTTGATTTCCTTCTATTCCATACGTTGCCATAAGTTCATTAATTCCTCCTTTTCATAATCATTATAATAATAATTTTGTTCCTCGTCAATGTAAGAATCGTTGCTGTTATAACCCCATGCTGTTATAGCATATTTGTTATTGGAGGTTCTACGTTTGATTTGTGGCTTGCTGTTATGGTAACTTTTGTTATACAGATATTCATATGGAATATAGGAATCGTTTGAGTAGAATATACCATTGTCTTCTAGGAAATCTCCAATGAGAGAAAAACCATCTTTGTCTAGTATGGCGAATTTAGAATAAGTTTTCTCATAGGGAGAATTGTCTTTTAATTGATCTAAAGGAATTTGAGATAGAATATCTTTAATAAATATTTGGGTATCAGATAAGTCATTTTTATTTGGAATACTACAAAAGGATATAACTCCATTATGGACTATACCTGTATTTGTTATAAAGTTTAAAGCTTGCAAATCTTTTATTTTTTTAGATACAGGAAATGGGTGACAATTTTTTGAACTTATAGATCCTTGTGTAGCGTAACGAAAATGGATGACTATGTCACTGTTATAGAGGTTGTCGGCTGTTATAGAAGTTATAGCAGAATAGAACGATTCAAAATCCATGAAACCCTTTGCAATGGTGATATGGTCGCTGTTATGGTCAGTGCTGTTATACTCATTTTGAGAATTGTTATACATGAAGCCAGCACCATGAGGATTAGAGTAAAAACACTGTTCTAGGATTTGTTCTGATGGCAAACTATGACCTTTTGGTTTAACTACGATTACACACATATTGATTCCCCCTATTTACTTATTTATAATGGCTATGTTTACTTTATTAATATTAGAATAATTATAAGGTATATGGTAAAAAGAAAAGAGGATTTATTTACCCTCTTTTATGTATTAAGCTGCTAATATTATTTTACGATTTAGGCAATAATCCTTTAGGTATGTATAATCTGTGCTAGACTCGATTAACTTTGTTAAAGATAACTGGTATAATTCGTGTAATGGAATATCGACTGAAGAGTTGACTAGCAGGTCTACAAGTTCGAATGTTGCGAATAAGGTATCCAAATTTAAAGTTCCTCTAAATAATCTAAACTCGACTGTATGATCATTTTCTAGGTTTACTGCCATATAGCGACCACTTGCTTTTCCTTCTTCTAATAAGTCGTTAGGATTTTTTTGAGAATAACGACTGGCCCATCGGGATAATTGTTCTTCTGTTCTACGAGAGAATTTTACCATTTCATCCCAATTATTATTGACAAGAAACAGAAGTTTTGCAATATTTTTTTCTTGCTCATTTTCGTCATTTCCAAATGCTTCTCTGCTAACATGAACATGCAATCCACAACTTCCAGCGTCATGAGATTCAAAACCATGGTCGAGTGCTGTTCTACAAATTTCCTCCCACGGAAATTGATGTAAATGGTAAAATAATGAACATGGATGTGTAACAATTTCCACGCCATCGGCTAAACTTCCATCTTCTTTGAGGTAAAAAAGGTCTTCATCGTCTGAATGTTCGAAAAGGTCTGAAGCATAGTCTTCTTTGTTATTACCGTTGTCTGTTTCTAGTTCTACTCCAAAAAATGTTGGCCCATGACCGTGGAATTCCGGGTCTGGCTTGTAGGAGTAGGAATGGATAATTTCCTCTTCTGGCTTGTTATCCTCATAACATGATTCGCAGTAAATGTTGTCATCACCATAAATTTCGTCTGATGAGATATAAATTCCGCAATCCTCACAAACATAGTAATTGTCTCGACATGATTCGCAATATATCGTTCCAGTTGGGTCTGTGTAACATCCTTGATTTTCAAAATATTCCCCGCAGTCATCGCATTTTGTTAAATATTTATCAATGCAAGATTCGCAAGCAAAATCAGTGTTGTTTCGACGGTCTGTATATTCCTGCATGTTATTATTTTCGTGGTATTCATCACAAAAACCACAAAGAGTAAAAAGTTCATCCTTGCAATCATCACAATAATATTCTTCGTTAATGTCGTTGGCTTCAGATAGTTCAACTTCACAATCACAATTGTAGCATTTTACCGTTACTTCTAAGTTTTCCATTTTTATTTCCTTCTTTCCTTTAATTAAATTTAATAAAAACTTAAAGGATTTTATATCCTTTGCAAAATATTCTACAAACGGAATACTTAGCAAAGCATACAATCAGAAGGTATTCTCCTAGTCTAAAAAATATGAAGTTATCAAAGAACATTGTGTAGGCATTTCCCCTGAAAAATCCAGTCGATACCAGATAAGACGGGTACTTACTTCGGCGATAAGCCACGATGCAAGGTAATTAAGACGTATTAAGTTAATTGACCATATGTAATTATAACATAGTCTATAGTAAGAAGATATTATTTTATAGTTTGTATGGCTTGTTTATGGTGTATTTGTATGGATTTTATTATATTTATTTATGATAGTGATATGTTTGTTTTGATTATGATAGAATTTATAGAGTGTATTAATACAGATATAGTTTTTATGATGCTGTATTATATTAGTATTGATGTTAGTTGATATACATATAATTAGTTGAATGTCAATAGTGAGATAATATGAAGGTAGAAGCTGTAAAGTAATATATAATTTATATGTATTGTCAGACGGTCAGAAAGGGACTTTTAAGCAATTTGGTGTATTGAGGTATATGTGAGTATAGGGAATTTTATTTTAGGGTTATTACGATATGTGGAATATTGTACCCTACGTGGGTATGGTAGATTTTATGGTTGAGTATACCCCTTGTGGGTATAGTGATATATAACAGGTTATAATTTTATGTTGTGTACTAATTTATTATAGTGTAGTAAAATGGTATGGATTTATATCATAGTAAATTAGTATAATATAATGTATATTGGAATAATAGGATATAATATCAAAGTAATATGGCAGGTATTAAAATATAGTAATTTAGTGTGGATTAGATTAGATAATGATTGTATAAGTTTGTGCTATGTGGTTATTGTGATCATGTAATGTGATTAGTTTGATGGTATTACAGTATATAATTGTTTGTTAGTATGTTTAATATAGTTAGTATCTTTTATATACTAGGTATACATTTGTATACTGTAAAGTGTTCACTGATTTCGGTCATGTTATAAGTCTCGATTTTTAGACGTTATAACGTACAATAGAAATAAGGCCCAATAATATACTCATTCAATCCATTTTCTCCCGACTAAAATCAATTCGACATTATCATTGCCGAGTGCAACCGATGCAATCCCAGGACATTAATTACCTGCCTCAAAACATCCCTTCTAAACTCTTCAAAATCATTCCGAGTATAAATATATACCTCAATATTACTCCAATGTTACACAAGTGGATACTGTAACATTCATCAAATAGTAAAAACCCTTGTATAATGCAGGTTGTAGCGTTCGGCAGGTATTCAGCCCATGTTGTTTTCAGTTTGTCATAGTAAAAGCTGATAGACAAAACCTGTGCTAACATTCACTTTCAAAAACCATGCCAACTATACACATACCCTCCGGCTACCTTTACAAACATTATCTCCTTTTATTCGACAGTATTCGACACAGTACTTCTACTTCGTTACAAAACCCAAGCTACGAGCCGATTACAGCCATTTTATAAAATTAATTCATCTAATTAAAAATGAAATTAACAAATCACACTTTAATAAAATTGTCAATACTAAAATTACATAAAATTCAATCTAACAAAAATAAATCTCAAATCCCTCCAATTTCCCCTTCGTACATTCATCGCAAAAACATAATCAACACAATAATTTCCAACCCAATTATCCCTAAAACTAATTCACAAAACTTCTCAAAAGTCAAATAATTTTACAAATTAATTTCATAAAATAATATAAATTCTCATATAATTTGTGATAATCTGATATAATAAAATAACCAATAAGTCCTACTCTAACAACAATTATCTGGTGCAATTAACTACTTAATTCTAACTCAATTTCATAACTAAAAAATAATCTATTTTATAAATTATCATAAATCCTATCGAACAAAAAACATCTAATAAAAATTCATAATTATGCATCCAAAATTAATCACAAATTCCTAACCAATCTAATCCAATAAATAACCCCAAAAACCATTGATACTCACCAATTATATCATACTCAAATTATTCCTTCTACTATATGGGGGCGTACTTTAACAAATTCATCCGATACAATTATACATAATATACGACTCCTTAAAATTTGGTGAAAATATTTTTAATTACATTTGTAAAATAACAAATAAAATAGTTTGACATTAATTAATTGGCGTGGTATACTAGTATTAGGTCAGGGATAAATATAAAATTTAGTAAAGGAGGTAAAATATATGATTATTTAAGTGGAATACAAGTTAAACATTGTCATAATAAATAATTTAAGGAGAGATGAAAATTGAGTAGAAAGAAAAGTGAATATCCTAAAAAGTTAAGGAAAACATGAAACTGAGATGTTATTATCCAAATGCTAAAGGATATAAATACTATGGAGGTAAAGGAGTAATTATTTGTGAAGAATGGTTAAATGACAAAATAAAATTCTTCAATTGGGCATTAAATAATGGTTATGAAAACAATTTATCTATTGATAGAATTGAATCAGACAAAGATTATGAACCAAATAATTGTAGATGGATAACTATGGCAGAACAACAAAACAATAGAACAAATAATGTGTTCATTGAATTTAATGGAGAAACAAAAACTATACCTCAGTGGAGTAGAGAAACTGGTATAAGTCCACATTTAATTAAAAATAGGTTTGAAAATGGAGAATGTGATCTATTTAGAGAACCTGAAGAATTTTCAATTGAAGTTTTGATAGAAGGAGAATATAAAAGTTTATATGAATTATCTAATATATCAGGAATTCCTTATTTAGTTATTTATCAAAGATATCGTGCAGGATGGGAGTCTGAAAAATTAATATCTAAACTTGAAACAAAAGAAATTAAGCACATAGAAATTAATGGAGAAACTCATACTGTTACAGAATGGGCTGAAATATCAGGGTTACATAGAAACGTTATATTGAATAGAATAAAACAAGGATTGGAAGGAAAATTATTAATCCAACCCATAAAGGAAAGAAATAAAAAATATATAGAAATTGAGGGCGAGTATCACACAATAGACGAGTGGTGTGAAATTGCGGATATAACTTATATGACATTTAATAGACGATTTAAAAAGGGATTGCGTGGTAAAGAATTAATTACTCAACCATACAAAAAAGACAGAAATTACAAGATAACATATTAATAACTTTCATTTAGGTTATTAGATTGAAAATTATTATTACCTAGAAAGGAGTAATCACAATGAACAATCTAAATCAATTCAATAAGTACAAATCACAATTATCCTCAATCCCTAAATCATCAAATCTCTACAAAACAGCCATATCCCTAAATCAAATTTTAAACAATATATTTTGTACATATTCTTTCAATAAAGGTAAAACTAAATGGAGAGAAATTAGTTCAACAATTCCAGAACCATTTAGACAAAACATATCACTAGAAATATATCATGTATAATCTGGACATGGAATTGATCAAGCAAGATTAGCAGTAAAGAGTGAGATGGAAAAGTATATTGAGTATTCGATATCTGTAAAACATATAAATAAAAATTAATAATATCTAGAAAGGAGTAATCACTAATGAAATTCCACAAAGCAAAAATACAAAAAGGTATCTATGGAGAACTATCAAAAATAAAAGAAGAACTTGATGAGGCTTATGACGCAGAGTCTCAAAACCAAGACTTAATGCTTCTAATAGAACTATCTGATATTATTGGTGCAGTAGGGGGAGTATCTAAGAAATATGGTTTTACTATTGAACAACTTATTAAATTTGCAAAACTTAGAAGTAAAGTTGCAATAGAAGAGGAATGTGAATAATTTGGATTATAAAGATTTTATTATGATATTATCATCCTATAAATGCAATAAAGATTGCCCATATTGTATAGCTAAGATAGAAAAGTTACCACAAGTTAATGAAGATTTAACAAAATTTAAAAGTCAAATTGATAAATTAATCCAAGATAAAGCAAAATTTAAATACTTTGTATTAAGTGGAAATGGAGAACCATCTTATTATACATATGAATTCTTAGAACAAATTGTATCAATTGTAACTAATTCAGGACTATTTGAAGATTATAGAATACAAACATCAGGAAGATTATTTCACAATGATAAATTATTTTACTTATTTAAAAATTGGCTTATAGAAATCACAAGAGTAAGTGAATATTATGATGTTGATAGTTCTGTACTACATTATAAAAATGATTATACTTTAACTAAAAATTTCCACAATGCAAGAATTAGATTAAATTATATACTCCTTAGAAATTTATCTTCAAATATGAATCGTGACATTAAGAAATATTTAATTCAATATAGAAATATTGAAACTATCGCATTAAAAATATTAGACACTCAAGAAAATCAAGACAATGATTACACCAAATGGATATTAGCAAATGGAGAAACTTATGATGATGTTGATACAATTAGATTCATTATGAACAATCACTTTGATTATTTAGGATATGAATTTAATAATCATATCTGGGATCATAACGGAAAACAAATATCAATGTTTAGCAATGCAGATTACAATAAAGATAAAACTATTCGTAATCTAGTATGGTATGGGAATAAATTAATTTATTAAAAGAAAGGAAGAATATAAAATGCAATATAAAGTAG
>Ga0209728_1001590_pt1 | contig 13414 bp, 14 predicted proteins | sample RifGroD1_FD_183997 | JGI IMG/M metagenome (GOLD analysis project Ga0209728, IMG submission 183997) | Groundwater microbial communities from Rifle, Colorado, USA - Groundwater D1 (SPAdes) (version 2) | ecosystem: Environmental > Aquatic > Deep subsurface > Groundwater | place: Rifle, Colorado... | reverse complement strand
CTTTCATTATAGTCCTTAATAAATCTAACATTTTCCCAAGAACATACTTTTTCAAATAATTCCTTATGTTCTCCAGAAAGAGCATCTTTATATACTTTTGTTATTTCCCAAATTAAAGGACTATCTAATACAATAGGTATTTTAAAATTTTTATCTCCTCCAAACAAATTATATAAATTTGTTAATATTTCTTGCGCTCTAGATAAAGAAAATACAGGAATTAATAATTTACCCTTGTCCATTAAACATATCTGATTAACAACTGTTTTAATTTTTTCTAAATCTTTAATTCTATTTTCTGTATTGTTTTTACCAATCGCACCATATGTACATTCACTTATTACTACACTTGCTTTTGTACAAAATTCTGTATCTTCGACGTAATGATTTTTATTTTGCAACCCCTTTAAATCAGAAGTATATAATATTTTCTCAATATGTCCTGTGCTTGTTTTAAGAAATAATTCTATCTGACACGCCCCTATCAAATGAGAATTATGCAATAATTTAAAGCTTACATTTTCATCAAGATCATATACAATACCATAATCATATTCATATGTTAAATCCAATGTATTCTTTATATCATCTGTGTCGTAAAATGGTTCATAGTCTATACCACGTTTTTTTGAAATATATTCAGCATCTTTTCGAATAATATTTGCTGAATCAGTAAGCATTGGTTTTAATAATTTTGCTGTAATTTCTGTTGCTATAATTTTACCTTCAAAACCATCTTTTATTAATTTAGGTAATCGTCCAATATGATCTATATGAGCATGACCTAAAAATACATAATCTATATTTTTTGGTTTAAAAGGAAATGACTTGGCATTATCTTTATAGTCAGTTATCGAACTAAAACTTTGAACCATTCCACATTCCAATAGAATATTTTTATATTCTGTTTCTATTAACACCATTGATCCTGTGACATCACATGAATTGTTGCCGACAAAACTAATTTTAATTTTTGTTTTTTTCTTAGCCATAGATATCACTAGATATCATGCGATCATTCCTTTTTATTTATTTATTTATTTATTTATTAGTTATATTTAAGTAAACATATATCGTTGATTAAATTTTATTCCTAATAAATCTAAATTCTGTTTTTCTAGTTCCCTAGATAAATTAATTAATTCACTAACAGTTGATTCTTTTAATATTTCTTTTAACTGTTCAGGATCTAACATCTTTTTTAATTTATCTAATGTCTTAGACCTAATCATAGAGTTGTATTTTTCGTTGGTTGTAAACCTTGTTTTATCATTACCTCTATGCTGTTTACCACGGACAACTAAATTATCGCCATAATCAGCAGAACTCCCTGATTTTATTAATTTAATTGTTCCTGAAGATATTAAATAGTCCATTTCTGATTTTGTTATTATCTGCAAAGCTGTATTGTTTGATGCTCCTTTGGAGTTTAATTTTTATTTTATTTATGGGGTATTTTATATTTAAATCGCAATCGACCAATACGATTTAATAGCAATTTTAGTAGGGAGAGTAGACTTAAATTGTCGGCATCTGCCTATCTACTCTTTGCCCTCTATTTAGTTCAGAATATGCTGTGGTCTAACACATGCCCTCACTACTTTTTTGCAGATTTTTGGCAAATTTTCATGTGCTAACAGCATATTTGTCTCCTATTTTCATCCGACCAAAGACTACTCATATTAGACTGAAGCAATAATTGTGCAGAAACTAAGATGTCAATCTAATTGCATTATCTATAACCCTTTGGCCTTACGCTCTAAACTTCGATAATACATGCCAAATTATCTTCAAATCCTATTGGCAAAACTCGATAGATAATTTTAAGCAAAGTTTTCTACTAACATAGCCAATTGTGTATGATTTAGTTAGTAAGGAAAATTGGAATTAAGGAGGAATTATATTTTTGTTATTTTTACAACTTAATGCTCTTTTTTATAGGAACGTAAGGGTACAATTAAATTAAAATCATACCCTTCTTTAAAGGGTGCGTACATAACTCTTATTTTTGTATATTAGCCTATGTTTCCCTTAGAGACTATTATGACAAAATGCTGAAAGTGTTGGTATGACTACGTTTGAGCGAATACAGCAATATAGCTAAATTTCAAACCCTTGTGGGAGTAGGGTTGCAGGGTTTTTCTATTTCGTCATTTTTCTTTTAATATATTGCTGTTGCCTTATTCTATGGTTTCCTTTCTCTATCTCTTTAGCACATTCTTCACAGTATTTTGATTTATTATTAACTTGAATTATTAAATCACCACAAGTTTTGCAATAAGTTTTACTGGTTTCTACATTTGTTTTTAAATTCTCAACAATTATATGTCCAAAACACTCCCATAAAGTAGTTTTAAAGTTTGATTTCTTAAGTTCATATAAATACTTAACCAACACATCCGTCACATAATAAACATCATTATTAATATCTAAAATACTTTTCACAATTTCTTGATATAAATAAGTTACATTATTTTGTTCATCTTCCTCATATGTGGAATTTATCATAAAATGCTTCTTTAAATCTAATTCCTTATATTTTTTTATAATATTTTCATTTAATTCTACTTTTTTATTTTTCATAAGCATCTTATAATCAAAATCTCCTAATCCTGTAGCAGTAAAACTAATTTTAGTATTTGGAATTATCTTCTCCAATCTATTTACAACACTATTATTTACTGATTCAACTTTATTTTTTTCTTTGTCTTTAGCATAAATGAAAAAGTGAGGAGTTTTTAACTTAGTATAATCAGTAATCATATCTTTTTTTGATTTTGGTCTTACTGGTTTATACAAAGTTTTTGCATAGTCAATTGTAAAATTATTTTCCATACACAGCAATTTAATTACATCTAAATTAACATTTCCACTATTCCATATCTTAGTGATGTTATTACTACCCATCCCAATATTTCCACCTGTATAAGCAGTTTTTAAGCCATTATAAATACTATTTTTAGTAATTAACTCAGCTGGTGCTTTTCTCATGTTATAATAAAGAGGTACTATATCTTTCATATTGCGTTCTGCAATTGAAATTAACGTGGGACAAGCAACTACTAAGGATTTGTCTCCATCTACCGTGTACTCCATACTTTCATATGGCACAGACTATATCTTCACAACAATACGTCACAGTATTATTATGCTTGGCGTTTCGAGTTATGATTTTCACATAATCTCTACTCTACTCGGTTACTTGGAAATATTTTTCAATTTCCTACCCTTTCGATAGTCGTTAGAGGTTATTGGTCTATTCTTTTAATATTATTTTACAATTTAATAAACTTAAAATTTTTATATGGAACATCATTCTTAATACTTTTTCTAATACCCATCCTTACAACTTCAGCATTACTTGAAAATCCGTAATTATTATGTAAGTATTCGCAACATAAACCTATATAATCAAACTCTTTTACAAAGTTCATATTTTCATCATATAATTGTATTTTTGTTGCTCTACCGTTCTGCGTACCTTTTCTTGATTGCTTTTCTAAAGCTAAATTTGGATTTTCTTTATACTTTATTTTTAATGTGTCATTATTGTAATTAGGATTAGATGAACCAGTTTTACCTTCACCCATTTTAATCAACCAATCTTCATAATTATCTCCCATCCTTTCTTTTGGTGATACTCCAAATTGGCTATTTAGTTTACCTTTATGTGTTTCTGATATTTTAATTTTTGTTGATTCAGAATGTGCATATCCACTAATTCCTTCTCCACCATTTGTATAATTGCAATTACATTGATTATCTATTCTATATTTTTCAATTGTCTCAATTTCTAATTTAAAAGCATCTTTTTCTTTCAAATCAGAATGTGTTATTCTAACATTACAATTATATTTATTCTTATAATTCAAAAAGTGTTTACTTCTGACGGACTTAGTAGACAATTTGTATCGGTTCCCACACCCTTTTCCAACGTAAAACACATATCCTGTATCTATGTTATACCATTCATAGATATAAAAATTATTTATAATTCTTAAACCTCCCTCTAAAAAGGTTTAAAAGAATAGACCAATCTTCCTACGGGATTGTCGGTGACTTTACTCACTACGATTTCCCCGTTAGCCATATAACTATTTTTTCTAATATTATATGACACCCTATTTTTATAGGTTAGCCAAGTTTTGATTCGACATGTAATGTCTATCGAATTGAAGTATTTTTGATATTAAGTCATGACAACTTGTATACACTCCATTAGTAATAAACCAATCTTTCTTTTTATCATCAATCACATTGTTTCTAACTGCGTGTTCTCTGTACAAATGGGGGCTTCTCAAACAATCTAATTTAGGATATTTTTCATATAATTTACAATATACATCACCATCATTAAGCAAGCCATTTGGGTTTTTATCTCCAAGAATTAAGAACTCACAAAAGGCATAAATATCTGGAATAATAAAAGTATATACTCCATTTATATCTAGTTTTGCGGATCTACCTTCTTTGACCATACTTTTTTTAACTTGTTTTAATATCTCTTTGCTATACGTATCATTTAATAATTCAGGATAAATCTCCAATGCTTGTTGAATATTATTTTTATTTTTATTTGATTTTTTCACCCCTAATACCTTTAACATTGTTTTTCTATCTCTACCAATATTTAATATATTATGTTTAGTTGTCTTTGCAATTGTTTCTAATTCTCTATTATCCATGTCCGTTAATGTTTGAAGCATCTGATAATTTATTTTTGCATCACTAAAATCTGATTCCTCTTCATTACATTTTCCTGCTTGACATTTATATTTTAAATAATTATCTTTATATATGTCCCACCCATATTTATTAATCACTCCTTGTTCATTACAATTATTCTGATAATACTTATACATCTTAAATTGACTACGAGTAAATATTACCTCTATTCCTTCTTTTAAAATATCATGCTCTTTACCATAAATATCAACTATGTTTCCATAAATTTTTCCATCCTTATTTTTATTTGCTTCAATAATAAATTTATCAAATGCAAATGGAACTAATAACCCCTTTATCCACGGCAACCTAACCATCATACTTTTATCACTTAAAGTTGGTAGCATCATTCCACACCCATCAGTATGAGAAACTGGAATTTTCATCTTTTGTCTAATGATTTCATATGTTACATCATTTATAAAATCGACAATTCCTTCTACTTCTGTTTCCATATCCTCCACAACAATTGATTTTGTAATATCAAATCCTTCCCATACATCTGTTGCTGAATTAGCCAAAGCTAGGTATGCTAAGTATTTATTAATATTTACCCCACCTAGTATATTAATATCTTCAATGGTTAATCCACACATTAATGTGTTTCTATGTTCTAATAAAACACTTTCCTTAATAAAAACTGTCTTTTTTGTTCTTATTTGTCCAGCACTAGCTGTCAAGCATACATATTTTTCATTCCCAAACATAAAATCGTCAAGTATTATATCTTCAATTACATCAAAGAAATATGTTTGAACGATAATAATGTCAGCAGTTAATGTGTTTTCTGGAATCTGTATTGTCCTTGTAAGAACAGAATCAAAAACAGAAATTACATTATATTTATTTAATACATCCTTACGTAAATTTCTAACTCCACTATGTAATTTGAATTCTTCATATAGTAAGTTTTTGTACTTTTTAAGTCTTATATTAGTATTATGAAGAAATTTCTCCAGAATACTAATATATTTTGAATCAGATTTTAATTTATCTATTTTTTTTATTAATTTGTTTCTAAGATAATAGTTTTTATTTAAACGTTTATGTATTATCATTTCATCTTCATTATAAAAACTACTGGTATCTACACTGTAAATATGAATTTGTTTATTTAGACTAATATTAATCTCCTCCTTCTAGTCTTCAAAGAACCATGCATCGGCAGGATCACTTGGATCTAGACTATTTCTAAATTCTATCTCTGTATCCCATTCTGACTTTGTTTGCCCAAAATGATCTTCTGAATCCCATTTTTCACAATTATCATTGTAGCAAATTGTATCTTCGCAACATTCACAAGTGCCATCGCATTCTTCATTTAAATCACAATCCTCGTGAATATCAATGCAATAAGAGTTTGAACAATAAGAACACATTAATTCATCACATAAATTACATGTTCTTATTTCACTATAAAATACTTCTTCATCACAATGAGGGCAGTTATATAATCCATTCTCAGGATAATCAATTGAACTTTTCCATGAAGCAATTTTTAAATAATTTAATATTTTTAAAAATTCATCCGTATATCTATTGTCTTTATATAACTGTACTTCACGATATTCTCCATCTATTTTTTGAAATAAAGATTCCCATTTATTATCGAGTGTATTTCTAAATTCAAAAATCAAACATTCCCTATTTAATTCATTAATATTTTTATTTGCCTTTCTAACATCTGTATATAAAAATGCCTCTGACTCATCATTGAAAACTATTAGATATGCAATTCTATTCTTTTTCATATTAAATTCCTCCATTTTCCTTATATTCTTCCAAACTCTCTGCCCATTCCAAAACACTAACAGCATTATTAAAAATATCTTTACTCAATTCATTAAAACTTTTATTCTTATCAAGATATTTTTCAATATCAGTATTACCATTTCTCATTGTCCAACTTACATCATAATTATATCCTTCAGGCAAATAAGGGAATTCGATAAAATCTTCAAACAAGATATAAGTCGCTATTGAATCCTTATCATAATGACCGCTACAACAATACCTAGTCCTATATCCCTTCCTATTTAATTCAGCAATCACTGGTACAAATAATTCATCAACTTCTACTACATCTCCATAGCACTCTTTAACCTTGCACATATTATTTTTTATTGTTTTCTGATTATATACTTTATAGCAACTCAAACATAAAAGCATAAATATTCCTCCATCTCTCTATAATTTAATTTTAATATGGATTTAGGAGAGTTTTTACGCTCTCCACAAATAGTACGCAAATCAAAAATTATTTTCTATTAATAATATAATTCCATTCCTCAAGAGTTAATTCCTCGTCTTCTCCTTTACCAATTTCTTTCTTATATTTCTCAATCTTTTCATCTTGTTCTTTTTGTATTGCATCTACATCTGCTCTATATGCTGGATCATTATCATAGTCCATAAAGTAATGATCGTAAGAACTCATATAACTAATTTCACACTCTTCTTCGTCAATCACATCAAAGATTCTTTCCAAAGCAGTTTCTTCATCTTCTGCCGGAGAACCAGTATTGACTCTCACTAATTCTTTCCAAGGTTCTACACTAGAATCATAAATTACTACACCTCTGTAAGATTTTGAATTTGGTTCATCATAATCAATTAACAATAAATACATTAATAAACACTCCTTCTATTTTTATTTATCCCTAAATCCCTTTACATTCCACAACTCTAATCCTATGATACTTAATGCAATCCAAACAATAAATCATATCATTATCTCTTCCAATAAAAATATCTTCAACTCTAATTAATTCTTCTTTACAGATTCCACAGTTTTCTGAAATATAATCTAAATCATAAAAATCATTACTATCCTCCTTCTCTTTACATCGCTCTTGCTGTATCACGATAAATATCCTCCGTAGTACAACTATTATTAATAAATTCACCAATAGAATTTGTATAATCCTCAATAAGAATCTCTAATGTTGATCCTTTTTCTGACCATTCATATAATTTTTGTTCCAATGAATAATTTCCTACATAATATGATTTAATATATTTTGTTTCTTCTTTAATATATAATCCTTCAAAACAATGAAATGATTCGATAACTTGATTATTATTACTATATACCTTTCCTGCTACTCTAATTAGTTTCTTAATTGCATTTTTTGAATTATGTATTGTATTTAGAATATCTGTTAGTGATGTTTGTTTATTTATAGAATTTAAATTTATATGTGATTCAGTATTTTGGATAATATAATTCATTCTGGATTGATCATTCTCATCTAAATATATTTTTCCATTGAGTAATATTTGTTGCATTCGTTAAACCTCTTTCTTATTTTGATTTTGTATCTACCTGACCGTTTAATAGAAAAAATTTCGGAATCAAACCCTTGCTACAAGCGACTTGTAAAGTTTGTAAATATGCTCTGAGCCACTTTAACTTCTTATTAGGGTAATTGTATAGGTCGAGTATTTGAACGTCTTATAAGGTCAATAATTTTACATTTTCTATATTCTGCTTAATAAAAATAATATTTATTTTTATATTTAACTTTCTTCTTTTAGTTTTAATTTTTCTTTATCTCTTTCTTCTTTTCTCCTATCCCTCTCTAATTTTTCTTTAAGTTGATCCTTGCTACCCATCTTCATGAATTTCATGATATTATGTACTTTATGTATATCTTCCTCTGCGAAACCTAATATTGCCTCTTCGCACACATCTGGACTTATTATATTCCATACTTTTATTCCTTCTGCTTCAAATTTTGGAAGTAGATTATTTACTGATGATGAACCAGATGGAAGAAGGATTGCTATGGTGTCATCGGAATATCTATATATTTGGTTGTTCTTTGATTTTAAGTAAACATCATCCTTGTTTTTTGACTTTTTTCCATCTGTATTGGTTTCATGGAATATTGTATAAACCCCTATATATTTAAGAATTTCTTTTTCACCTCCTTTGCTACTTAATTATTATAACATTAATTTCACACAATGTGTCAAATAATTATTTATTACTTCATATACCTATGTATTCTATTGAATCTTCTTTGTGACACCTCTCTTATCACGATACTTCTTAATTATAAAATCAAAAAATTCTTTCTTCATATTAAACATTTGCAAACCTAAATCAAATACTTTTTCCAATACTTTTAATATAGCAATTAATAAAACTCCACTGGTGGTTATTAAGGACAATCCAATTGTTACTTTTACTAGATTATCTATGATTATGTATTCCATTATATTATCTTACCTCCCTTCTCTAAGTAACTTATCCAAATACTCAATAGTATCAAATAAATCCTCTAATATATTTCCCTTCTCTGTATTAATCGAAATATAACCATATTTATTACATATATCAGAGAACTCACAGTATGTTGGATCATTTTCTTTACATTCCATGCATTTATTAGGGTTTTCTTCATCTTCTAGGTCTTGAGAGAATAGCAATTGTTTGAGTTTTGTTAGTTGATTTACATTTAGTATGCTCACTTGTTTCACCTCCTTTATATTATTATATTTTATTTATTGGTTTTTAGGCAAGGGTAGGTTTGTGAGTATTGTGATGATGAATGTGTAAAATATACCGCCCCTTGCCTATGTGATAATTATATCATGGATTGATTTGTGTGTCAAGGATTAATTTTATTTTATGGTTTAAGGAAATTTAATTATGTCAACATTAATAATTTTGAAGTCTCAACAATAAAATAGTCTGTATTACTCATAATTCTACTATATTCTTCCTTTCCAGAAAACTCATCAATTACAATCTTTTCTTCTTGAGTCATATCGCTATATTTCTTTTTACCATAAGATGGAGGAAGAAATGCTTTGTTCCTTCCAGCAAAAATATTGAATTTCTCTAACAAGTCTAAATCTTTAAAATGAAGATGTGCAGTTCCCTTCTTGTAAAAATCAATAGAAAAGAATTGAGTCTCAATTTTCTTTGTTTTTCCCATTTTTCTAGCAAATTCTAATGATTCTTTTAAGTCTATTGGTTTTTCTTCACCATTACTTAAATATGCAAATGTTTTCTCTATATCTTCTAGTTTATTTTTAACTTTATAATCATATTCAATAGATCCATCATAACTATTAAAACCGTTTAGACGGATTATAATTCTAGGGTTTACCTTCCAACAACTGTTGCTGGCCCACCCCGAGTAGTAATGAATATTTTTACTAAACTCCTTATCCCATGATGACTGATAAGAAAATTCATCAAATAGTTTCAATATGGTATCCTCTACTCCTTTAACCATTTCATTATTTAATTGAATTTTAATGGTATGGATATTATAAAGACTAAAATCATAATCTTTCAATTCGCTAATCTTAGATTGATACTTTTCTCTTAAATTAGATGTAAATAAACCCATAAAGTCTTCATTTGTGAATAGTGCAAGCCAATACTTAGAACGAACATTTTTGATATAAGCATTTTCAATTGAAGAATTTTGATCTTTATCAGTAACAGTTAGATTTAATATAGTATTACTGCTATCATCTTTAAAAGAAGAAAGTATAAAAGGTTTCATTGCTTCATACTCTGCAATTAATCTTAATCCTGTTTTAACTTCAAAATTATATTTCTGAACTATTCCTTTAAGAAAATCAGCATTTACAATTTCATTATTATAATGAACTTCTTCTCTAAATTGCTCTTCTTTCACTAAATCATCTAGAATTATAGAGGAATGTTCTGGTTTAGGAATTGAGATGTATACTAGAGCGATTTCTACATTTGTTGATCTTTCAGCATCAATAAAAGCATTTTGTATGTATTCGATTTCTGCATTGTGGTGTTCTAGTTTATCTAGTAATTCCTTTCTAATGTTGCTGTATGGATTGCGGAGTGTTTCTGCGTTTAGAATACATACTATTTGACCTCCTGACTCTTGTATTTCTAAGGTTTTTAATAAATGTTTATCTCCCTCAGAGAATGGAAAATTGGCTATGATACAATCGTAGGACTTGAAGGTGTTGAAAGTTAAGTAATTATCATGGACTACTCTATATCCTTTGCCTTTAAGAATGTGACGAAGATCATTATCTAATTCTATTGTATCGATGTCCCAAATTACTTCACGATTATAATAATGAGAACGTGAGAGTTTAAATTTCTCTATAATTGCTTCTATTAAGTGTCCAGAGCCACCACTGGGTTCAAGGATTGATGAAATTTGTTTGAAATCTATTTTGTCTAGCATTTTTGCGATTAAGTTGGGTGGTGTGGGGAAATAGTCTGGGTTATTATTAAACATTTATTTTATCTCCTCTTTTCTATTTATGGTATGTAGGAGGGATGATTTGCGATTGATTGTTATTGTATGCCCCTCCTACTATTAAGTTGTTATGTTATTTTATAGTTTATATGTACTCAAAATGTAATCCTTTATAGGATGGCAAAACTTTTCTACATACAGCAGATATATTAGGTTGAAACAACTTCATACCAAATACTTTTTCACTAACCCTAGCACATTCAGAAGTGGATTCAAATATTTCACCAGTCTCTATACATATTAATTGTTTTGATAAATTTTTCTTATTATTTCTAATACTACGTTTAGTTAGTTCTTCTTGTCCATTATAATCACACCAACCCAATTTTGCACCTCTTGTTAAATATGTAGCAATTGTTGGTTTGCTTGATTTAACAAGAGCATATAACTCTGTAACATTTTTATACCACTATTCCACAGATCACAAACTTCTCTAACCTTAGTTGATAAAGCATATTTATTACATTCGTCCCAATTTATATTGGATAAATCAAATAAGGTACTTAATTCACTATTTAATATGCTTTCTTTTATATGTTCAAGACTACTAGGACAACAATCAATCCTTATAACTTTAATATTATTTTGCTCTGCTAATTCATCCTTCATATTATCTATGTATTTTGCATCTTCTGCTTTTTGACCACTCATACCATTGTCTTTTGTATGAAATTCACCATCCATTTCAACAATATATTCCTTATTATCAAATTTAAAATAAAAATCATATCGTCCTTTGGATTTCTTATTTTTCTTAGGATCAATGTATATACACCATTCAAACATTTTTTCTACATCGAAATCTATTTTTAATTGTGATAATACATTATATGCAATTTTATTTGGGAAGCTAATTCCATCTCCGCACTTATTACAACATATACCACGATCAAAGAAATCACATATTTTCATAAGTTTTTGTTCACCACATTCTAAACATTTAAATAATATTCTTTGACTACCTCCGTATGTATATTTGGTAGCATTTGTTTTATCTATCATAGACTTAACCATCCATGAGTTTGTGGTGGCTATGTCATTATATCCTATCAATACCTTTCTAGGTATAGGGCAACAAACGTTACAACCAGTACCCCTTAATAAATCGCGTTCAGTCAAACTATCCTTATTTGAACAATTTAAACATAAATAATCATATCTTCTATTTAATTTATTATCAATATATTTATTTATTAATTTTATATTACTAGAATAAGTATTAATTATATCGTCTATATTATATCTATATTTTTTTATACTTATTCTTCCGGTTATAACACCTAATCGAACTTGAAGAACGGAACTTGTGTGAATTTCAAATTTTCTATTTAAATATATAACGCTTAACATTTGGGAACTTTTTTCATATCCGATTATTTCAATACTTCCTTTAATATTATTATAAATAAATTCAAAACTATAACCTATACTATTAGACCAATTATTTATTTCTTTTCCATAACTTTTCCCTCTTCCTTTCATTTTTGGCAAATCATCTAAATATACTTTATTCATTTATTTCCTCCTCTTTATTATTTATCTCTTCTTAATAATCCAACTAATCTTATTCGCCTTCACACAAGTATGCACATCAAACTTAGTTCTTAATACCTTACCAATTGCCCACCACTCCTTTTTCAACCATTCTAATTGTTTCTGAGTAGCAGGTTCATATTTCCATTTTGCTTTTCTATCTAGGAATGTAGAATATTTTCTTGAAGCATATTTTTCTGCTTCTTCAATGAGATTAATTAAATTATCATCTTCAGATATGTAATCCTTTGTGTTTATTCTATTTGTGGTATCAACAACATATAATTCAAATATATTCTCCTGTAGGTTCTTATAAATTACATGATGTAAATCAGATGTTATAGATAATGCAAATGTATTTTTATCACACTTATACCAATCATAATATGATTCACCAAAATACTCACTCATATTAGTTTTAAATAGTTTAAGTTCTTCAGCAATTAGTTTAAGTCTCTCAATTTCTTTTTGCTTTGCTAATTCTTCTCTTTCTAATTTTTCTGCTTTATTCTTTTCTTCACGTTCGATTGCCTCAGTTAATGTCTCTTGATCTTTGATTTCTACACCAAATATATCAGTCATTGTCATCAAGTCATGTTTACGTACAATATCAACTACATCAATGATTAGACAATTGGATTTGCCTTCTGAGGTTCTGATGCCTCTTCCAATTATTTGGGTATAGAGTATTTTAGATTTAGTCGGACGACTCATAATGATACAATCTGTTTCTGGATGGTCGAAACCAGTAGTAAGCACACCAACATTTACAATCACAGGTAATTTACCTTGTTTAAAGTTATTAATTACTAACTCTCTTTTACTATCCTCAATAGTTGAATCAACATAATCACAAATAATATCTCTATCTTTAAAAGATTGGC
>Ga0209728_1001589_pt1 | contig 13414 bp, 27 predicted proteins | sample RifGroD1_FD_183997 | JGI IMG/M metagenome (GOLD analysis project Ga0209728, IMG submission 183997) | Groundwater microbial communities from Rifle, Colorado, USA - Groundwater D1 (SPAdes) (version 2) | ecosystem: Environmental > Aquatic > Deep subsurface > Groundwater | place: Rifle, Colorado... | reverse complement strand
TCAATGCTCCAATATCTGAAAAGAAATTTAATGAATTCATTATGGATAATGGAGGAATTGACACCAAAAAGTTAACCGAAGATATAAACCATAGTTGGAATTTAACGGCATAAAACCAAACTTTTATATGATAGAGCAAGAAAATTTTTTTTTATTTCTTGCTCTATCAGCTTTAATTATTCTCTAGGTCGTGATATAATGTAAATATAAATATTACGACTTGGAGAGCATTTAAGACTCTTAAAAATCTAAAGGAGCGTGTTACATATGACTAAATTATTATTGAATGACCAACTAAAAGGAGTTGAACTTTATTTCGATGGAAAACCATCACAAACCATCATTGACAGTTTAAAAAACAATGGTTTTCGCTATCATGGTGGGAAAGTTTGTTGGTATGCAAAGCAGTCTGAAAAAACTATGGCAGAAGCTCAAAAACACACTGTAGAGCAAAGTGCGGAGCAACCACAAGTTAAACCATTAACCCTAGTTTCACCAGTGGTTAAAACACAAAAGGAAGTAAAAAATAATATTATTCTTCCTTTGTGGGATCTTACCCAATGGTCAGATATTCAAGTTGACAATAAGCAAGACACAAAAGCAATTGCAGCAGAAATGAGAAAGCACATTAGAACTCGTTTCCCTATGTGTAGATTTTCAATCACTAGTGACTATTCCAGTATCTCTTTCTATATTGTTGCAAGTCCTTACGATCAAGAAAGTGAATATTTAAAAGCGATAAGACTATACTGTGATAACTTAATCAAAACTTATAGGTATTGTACTTGTGATGATCCATACGGGGATTATGGAAGTTCATATAATTTTTACGGCTCTCATACTTCTATTGATTATCATTACAAACAAACTGAGCAAACAGCGGAAATAAAAACTGATATGTTAGACTTTGATGCTAAGAAAGCACTAGCAGAAATAAAGGAAGAAGAACAGAAGGAAATCCAATACCAAGAGCATTTAGCACAAAGAGAGTTAGATAAAATTTCCTATGAATTGTCAGTGAAGAAAGAAATTGAACAAGTTGAAATTATCAATAACAATGTCGTTATAACAGACTTAGCCGGAGAACAGCAATACTTTGTAATCGGTTCACAATTTGCACACTTGAACAAAAATAACACTTTAGACCAATACAAAGAGGAAGTAGAAAAAGGCGAATTCTATTTGCAAAATGTAAAGATTACAAAAGAAATCCATTTTCAATCTGAAGAATCTTTATCCTATTTCTCTAACATGTTGCTCAACGATTTTGATTTTCTTTCTGAAACTGGAGGCAGTTACACGGACGATGTAAGAATTAATTCCATGACAGATTATAACAACATGGCTGAGGAAGAGCGCAAAACTGTTGTATTTAATCTTTATGGAGTAGGGATCTATCATAACAATGAACTCAAATTCGTTGTCGATGCTCAAGGTTATAACTATGCTAGGTACGTTGGATTAGTTAAAAATGTGACCATTCAAAAGAATGATAATGTAGAGCAGATTATTAATCCAGAACAATTGGAAGCACTCAAGCAAAAAGCCGAAACTCTTGAAGATTATTCTGTATCAGTCATAACAGACAACAACCTGTTAAACGTATGGAGCAATGAAAAATTCAATGAGTATAAAGAATTCATGAAATCCCAATTAAGGGAAAATAACTTTAAACTTACTAAGGAAATCATTCAGCAAATACCTGAAGATTCGGAAACTTTAAAAGGTTGTATGTATAGATTGCTTAAGGAAGTTGATGGAATTCAGGAGCAGTTTAGGAATGCAGACTTAAAACAAGGCCAGAAAGTAACACTATTTTATATTACTGATTTTGGAAGTATAGCAAATCAAATGGTAACGCTCGACACTGTTGAATATACTAAATACGCTCAGTATGATAAGGCGGTAAAATTGACATGGACACCAAAAGGAAAACGGAAACAGTATTATAATTTCTTTTACAGCACTTTGTTAGTCTATGATGGTTGGTTAGAACTTCCTCAAAGTGTTTTGCATGAAGTAAAAGAAACTAATGATTTTGTCATAACATCGACTAAATTCTTAAGCTGTGATAAAAAGCAGTATGATGAAATTTTAGACCATTATGAAGTGCAAGGGTTTAAACCAGTGATCAATACTTATAGACCCACTTTCTAGAGTCATTCAAAGCAGTTTATGAAGGTTCTGCTATAACAAAAACCTCCAATACATACTAGGAGGAATAAAATGTTTGAACACGAATTTTACCCAACCCCAAAGGGATTAATTGACACTATGTTAACAGGGATCGACTTCAAATATATTAGTTCTGTATTAGAGCCGAGTGCAGGAAAAGGGGACTTAGTGGAAGCGGTAATGGATAAATTCAAATATGTTCATAGTTATTCTTATAATAGGGAAGCTATATGGGATATTGACGCTATTGAAATTGATGAAAATCTACAATTTATCTTACAAGGTAAAAAACACAGGGTGGTACATAACGACTTTTTAACTTTTGATTCCTACAAGAAATATGATCTAATTATAGCCAATCCACCATTTAGCACTGGCGACAAACACCTGTTGAAAGCCCTAGAAATGCAAGAAAAAGGTGGTCAAATTATTTTCCTACTGAATGCTGAAACTCTGAAGAATCCATATAACAACATTAGAAAAGATTTGGTAGATAAATTAGAGAAATACGATGCAGAAATTAAGTATATTCAAAATGGTTTTGTTAGTGCAGAAGTCAAAACAAATGTTGAGATAGCTTTAGTTCGTGTTAACATTCCAAAGCAAGAACAATCTTCTATAATCCTAGAAAATTTAAGGCAACAAGAAGTATTTCGCGAGGAAGTCAATAACAGTGATCAAATTGTCAATGCAGACTTTTTAAAGGGAATAGTTCAGAAGTATAATTTTGAAGTAAAAGCAGGGTTAAGACTCATTGCAGAATTTGAAGCAATGAAACCTTTTATACTATCTTCATTCAAGGACGGAAACACAAATGCTATTCTAAATTTAACTGTTGATGACAAAGACGTAAATTGTTCAAAAGAAAATTCTTATATTAAACAAGTAAGAATGAAATATTGGTTGGCACTCTTCACCAATGAAGAATTTATGGGCTTATTTACTTCTAATCTAAGGCAAAAATATCAATCTAAAATCAGTGAATTGAAAGATTATGACTTCAGTATCTGGAACATTTACACCATTAAAGCTCAACTCAATAATGAAATGGTAAAAGGCGTAGAGGACACTATATTAAGTCTATTTGAAGAGTTCAGCCATAAACACCACTGGCACGATGAAACATCAAAGAATGTACACTATTTCAATGGCTGGAAGACTAATAAAGGATGGAAGATTAACAAAAAGGTTATTACTGTTCTTAATGGGTTTAATAGTTGGGATAAAAACCAAATTGACTATGATTATAAGGTAGTTGACAAACTTACTGACACTGAGAAGGTTTTCAATTATTTAGACATGGGAGCAACAGAAGATATAAACATTAAGGAAACTCTGAAGTTTGCTCAAGGTTATGGAGACACAAAGAAAATACCATTAAAGTATTTTACCGTTACATTCTATAAGAAAGGTACTTGTCATATTGAGTTTACTAATCTTGATTTGCTTCATAAGTTTAATTTGTTTGGATCACAGCGAAAAGGTTGGCTCCCTCCTTCATATGGAAAATCAAATTATAAAGACATGACAAAGGAAGAAAAGACTGTTATTGATGAATTTGAAGGAAAAGAGTCCTATGCCAATGTAATGAGTAACAAGGATTATTTTATTGTTGAGACTTCTAAACTATTAATGTTGGCGTAAATGCTAAAATAAGGAGGAATATTTTATGTACATTGATTATGATTATAAAGGCTCCACTGCTTATAACTCAGTTATGGGAGCATCTAAACAAGGTTTAACCAATAGACTTCCATACACTCAAAATGCAATCAAATTCCATACGGGAAACAATAATCAAGGGCAAATTAAGTTCTTTACTGGCGAACTTCAATTAATCAACAAAAGATTAAAGTCTTTGAGTTATTAAATAATTATTTCCAAATTCACTCTATTAATACTTATAAAGTCCATGACATTATGATATAATAAGTCATGGACTTTAAGCAAAAAATAATTATTTTGATAATGCCTAAGACCCTGCAAACTATATAACAATTATAATAATAGGTTGCAGGTGTTTGGAGTTTATCAAAGTAGATAAAGTATGATAGACTAGAAGGAGCGTAAAACATGACTAAATTAGCAGTACATAGTGATGGATCTTGCTCAGTGGTAGAAAACAAAATTATAACCCTTCCAGATGGTTATAATGGTCATACAATGAGATTCTACGCCAAACCAATTGCAATTGAGGTAAATCTAATCAGGTTACAATGTGCTGAAGTAGGTAAAGAGTGGATGTCTAAATTGTGGCCTAAATGGTATATTGAAAAGTATTCCTAATCAATTAAAAACGAAATTTATTTGAAAGGAAGTTATTTAAAATGATCAATGAAGAAAATGAAAAGGCAATCAATGAGATTATGAAACATTTCAAATTGCAAGAAAAAGACAGATTATTTGTTACTATAATGATCACAGGAACTTATGAAATGGGAAAACAAGACGCAAAAAAGGAAATGCTTGAATTATTGCAGAGCAAATGAAACTTACATTTTATGGTACAAATGGCAGAATTAGTATAACAGCAAGCCAAATTTAGTTCATAGACTTTCTAAATGCACGCACGTATGCTATACTTATACCATCACACATCAAAAGGAGGTCACACAATGCAAGTATCCCTAAACACCAGAATTGAACTAGAATTACGCCAACGCTTAGACATCTATGTTAAAAAAACCAATAAGCCAATAGCTCAAATAACAGCCGAAGCTATTGAAAAATATTTAGACGAAAAGGAGAAAAAAGAGTAAGGTTTTATTGACGTATGCGTGCAAGCGTGATACAATGTTATTGACTTAGTAAGTTAATTTTATTTATTAATTTAGAAAGAAGGGATTAAAATGGGAAGATTACTAGGGCCAACAGAATCCTATTCTCCAAGAAATACAGACGGAGATTGGAAAGAATTCTCTTTTGTGGGAAGAAACGCAACATGTGAGTGTAGTATTGAAGCACCACATTTGCCACACGTAATTGGAGGAGATAAACGTAAGAGCCTTCACGATCAAGTCGATTATTGTCTAGGACATCAGGGTTATATCCAAGATCCAGACGTTGGCACAATCAGTTATAAAATTGTACTAAGCCACGACCCAGAAGATTACTTGAAGCACATAAGTGGCATTTGTCAAAAAACAAAGTGGTATACAGACGGAAGCCACTTACTTAAGGATAATGAGGTTATTTCTCCTTATGAAGTTAGGAATTATTATTAAATGTAAGAAATTCATTAAAAAGAAAGAAGGTTTAACCATATTAACAAACCAATCGTTATAACAATATTTCCAGATTCTACTTATGAATTTCCAAATTATATTCATGGAGTTTTAGAAACCAATGAACATGGAAATTTGGTATTGAATCAAATTAATTAGAAGGAAGTGTTTTAAAATGAAAAATGGAATTAAATATTCCGTATCATCCCAGTGGAGAAACATGAGAATTGAATCATATGATTATGAAAGTAAAGACTGTCCAGGTACATTTAGACTGTTTTGGAGTGACGGAGCTAGTGGAGTTCCTTCAGATTTAAGCATAGATCAAAAGAATGAAATTGAAAACATTTTAGAAAATTATAATCCATTGGAAATTTTCAATATGGTGATTGATGCTCTTAAGTCTGGTGTATATCATATTTTACTTGAAACACTAGACGAAAAAACATTGGATACCATTAGAAAAACAATAATTTGATTGAAGGTTGCACACCAATATATTCATAACAAATTGGCGTGTGACATTGAATCAAAATATTGTAGAAAGAAGGAGTTAAAATGAAAAATTATTCGATGATTAGAAGTAAAGCTCAAGAAGAGCGTTGTACTAATAAGGGATCATGGGGAAGTCCTTTATATTGTAAGTGTGGTTGTCAGACTCCATTGGACACAGATCCTAACCTGAATCTTGACGGTGTTACTGTTAGTGGCAAAGATAACTTTCGAGACGCATATTACATTTTATTGCGTAACGGTTTAGAATGCGGCGGTCGTATTAGTATTCAAAATAACTATATTGTGCTTGATAGCGTTGAATATCTTGGAGTTGAGAGAAGTTTTATTCAACATCTTATTGATGCTGCTAGAGCAATTAACACAACTCCTAAAGTCGAAAACGCTGGAAGTACTTTTGCTGAAACTGTTGCTTTTGAGAGAATGGCAGATAAATTAGACATTATGGAACAAGATGACCGCAATATTAATAATTCTGGTTACTGTACAAAATGCCATAGTTACTGCTTTGGAGATTGTGAAGCTAATGAATAAATCGACTATAGTGTATTGATTCGAGTAAAATTAATTTAAGGAGTGAATTAGAATGAACTTATCAGAAATTACTAATGATGCTTTTCAGGCAATTAAAAACTTTAAACATGGTCACGGACGATATTCTTTAATTGTATCAAGTGAATCAAAATATGGAGACTTTACTATTGAATATCGTTTATTGAATGATGAAATTAATCAAATTTGGGTATCTGAGCGAATATTCCCCAATCATAGTTCTAAATTTGTGGTTACTCCTGACCGTTTTCGAACTATCACAGAACAAGGAGAACAAGCAGATAAATTCTTTGATAAAATTATACAAGAAATGAATTTTGATGTGGTAGGGATTCGCTGCGTACCTGCCGACATGGAAGAAATATATTGTGAGGTATTACCTTTAAATCAATAATTTTCTGGGAATTAGAAAGGAGATAATTAAAAAATGAATTTTAGAATTCGCGTTATAGAAGATCAAAATGGTAATAAGTTTATTATTAAGGAGGGATTTTAGAATGTATATTTGCTTAAAATGCGGTGAGGACTTCGATAATAATAAAACTGGTTCGGAAGAGTGTCCAAGATGCGGAAGCGAAGAAACAGTAATCAATAGGGAATATTAATTCCCTTTCTGAATATCCTAATTTGAGTATAACAGATTCGATTATATGCTTCAGGGTATTCACAAAGGCAATTAAAGCTAAATAAATTATTGGAGGTAACAAAATGAGCAAATTAAAATTACTTCAAGAATTCAAAAACATTTGCGACACTCATTCTATTCCATTCACTTTTAAGTCATTTGACATGTTTCTAACTCATATTTCTAAGTAATCTTACATATCTTATATCAACTATAAACCATAAAATAAAATTTGAAAGAAGGTAATCATTATGCGAAAACCTAAAAACATCAAAAACTTACCTCTCCCTGCTTCAAAACTCAATATCCTATACTTAGGCAAAGAAATTGTTTACACAGGCACAGGACACTCACTAAGACCTTACAGGGGAGAAATCATTAACATTGCTTACTACTCAGATTTAGAACCTGTTCCATACGCTGAAATTAAATTAAGAATCTGGAATAGCCGGACAGTAACTAAAATTCTCCCATTATCTGATATTGTTTTGGTATCTTCTTTAAAGAAAGCAAAGAAATCTAAGGTTGCAGCATAATTTGTGTAACTTATGGATACATGGTATAATCTATAAATAAAATATTCCATAAGATTATACCGTGTAGAAATTAAGGGATATAAGTTTTAATATCTCATTTTAGTAATAACAGAAGGAGGCTAGGAGCATGTCAAATATATTAAAATTAAATGCTGAGATTATCGCTCAAGAAGCAAGTTTAAAAGATTTCCATTATACTGGCGATAATATTTTTTCTTATGATGATTGGGGAAAGAAAGGCTATAGACCAGTAAGAGGACAGCAAGCATTTATTAAACCTTATTTATGGACTATGGGAGAACACAGAAGGAAGAAAATTGTTGGACTCTTTACGAATGAACAAGTGCTAAAGGTTAGTTAGGTATGGTATAATCTTGTAAATGGTATAACAATCATAACACGAATATTCGAGAGTTACAAAGACTTCTTAAATTAATTAAATTGGAGGATTAATTATGAAAAGGATATTCGAAAGAGGTGGAGACATTAGAGAATTTAATGGCGAAGCTGGTTATGGTGTATATGCGTATGTAGCTCCCAGTAATGCAATGAAAAAGTATTATGCAGGAAATGGAGAATCATTATACAAAATAATACCTAAAGACGATGCAATGTTTTTAGATTTCACAAATGATGATTATTTGCTTAATATGTTAATTGATTATATGAGAGAACATTCTAAGAAAATGGGAAAAGAAATGCAATTTTACATTCCTCCAAAGATCAATAAAACTAATTACCACAGATATGGGAACATCATTGAAGAATTTATTATGAATAATTATTCTGATGTAGATGGTTGGATTGTTCAGCATAAAGGAGTTGAAATTCCAACTGGTAAACAGGTAGTTATTAGAAATTTAGATTCTGTAGACATTTTATAAGTCTTTAGCGTCGATACCTACGCCATTTAAGCTATAACAAAACGCTCTGAATAGTTGGAGAGGCATTTATGCTATAAAGTCCTTTAAAATTAATCTTAGGAGGAATTAACTATGCAAAATGGTCTACAGTCTAAAAATGAATACATCCTGTATCGTGCTATGTATAACAAGGAACTTCATTATGCTATAATGTTTAAAGACATTGAAAAAATTGAAGCAATGTTAGACCAATTTACCAAAAATCATCTAAATAATTATGATTTTAGTCTTTATGACTCTAATACATTTATTGATATTGACTATGTAAAAGCGGAACATATGAGACAAATAGAGGAGTTGGAGGACGAGTAATGCAGTATAAATTCAAGCAAGCAATTGTTAATGGTGATCAATATATCTATGGTTTTGGATTTTATATGTCAATTGTAAAATGGTATAAGTAATATAACAGGAAGGAGATTATTAACGATGATGTGTAAATGGGTAACAATTGTAGTGGATACTTGGAGAGGTAAAAAGTGCAAGGCAATTCATGTTCCCTACAATCCTAATACATTTAATGAGGAATTAGTAAGAACAGTACACGAGATTTACAATAACAGATTGATTAAATAACAGCATGAATCTATTAACTTATGGGATTTACCTAAAATTTAAAGGAGTGAAGATAATTGAATAAATATGAATTAGTTATCGAATTATTAAAACTTACAAATTTCAGTGAAGAATTACTAATGAGTTATTCTACTGAAGAACTTGAAGAAGCATATAATAACTTGAAAGGAGTAGTAAAACATGAATGATGAGCCAAATTCCGTAGATTCTATAAATCTTAACACATTAAAAGGAATCGTAGGCGAAGAAGTATATTGGATAGGCCAAACTATTACCTTGAATGAAGCCAAAAAGGGAATTGATGAAGTTGAAGAAGTCAACGTGATGTTTAAAGATTTTTCAGAACAAACTAGGGAATGGCATTTAGGTAGAATCAAACACTTTGTTAATAATCCTGATCTGATTACTCCTATAACAATTGATGATAATTGTTGCGGTAATGTGCAAATTCTTGACGGAAATCATAGATACTTAGCCAAATTAATTCTAAATCATGATACGATTGATTGCTCGTATAGTGGTTTAGTTTCTACATTGGATTATTTAAAGTAAATGGTATAGAATGAAAAGCAAGTTTACTAGGAAGTAGAATTAAATTAAGGGAGAGTGTGTTAATATGTTAGCAAGAACATTTGAACCATTTGACATGGAATCTTTTATTGAGTATGTGGAAAGATTGTTTGAAATGTGGGATAGAATGGTTAAAAGAAATCAAAGAAATGATTTCTCCATTGGAGGCATTTTTAATGGTTTTAATGTAGTAGTTGATAGTAATTCAACAGTTGATTCTATAAAGTTAGCTTGGACTGATTATTGGAAGAAATAAATTAACTCGTTTGAGCCAGTATAATAAGTACCTTAAGCTCAGAGCGTTGGCAGGGTTTATAACAATCCTACTAGGTGGTATAACAATAACAGGGAGGATGATTAAAATGAATATTGGTAAAAAGAAATATGAAACAGTTTTAATTCAATTCAATAACCTTGTAGGAAATATTGAAAGTAATGCAGGAGATGAAGTTTTAAGAGTTTTCTGGTTAGGTATGCTTAATGGTTTTATTTCAGCGTATGGTGAAGAAAATTTTCCTGAATCTTTAGTTGATAGATGGAAGATTATTTACAAGCAAATGAAGTTAGAGAGATCCTTGGAAAAGTAAATTTTCTGGGAGTAGAAAGAAAGTAATATTATGGAACAAAGAAAATGGTTAAAAGCAAAGATTGCTAGTACAAATTATTGGAGGTATATTAATTATGACAGAAGAAGATATTCTATACGAAAATGGTTATTATTGGGTATGTAAAATCGAAAATGGTTGGTATGAAGTTTATAAAAATGGTATAACTCATGCTACCAGATGTGCAGTTATTGGATACCAAGGAGAAAAAGGCTTAAACAAGGCTATTTGTGAGTGTGACAAACGAGCAAATTCCCAATGAATTGTTATTTTCATTTTATTTGGTAGGATTTGTATAACAGATTCAATATTATCTTCCAACTTTATTTTTATATTTACCCAAAACGCTATTGTAATTTATCCCAAACTGAAATATAATTAAACCAAGAAATAAATATTAAATGAGGAGAGGGTGTTTAAATGTTTGAAAATGTTGTTAAAAACTATAAGAACTTTGTCATCAAAACTGAAGAAGGAATTGAAAAAGGATTGTTCTTTAGAAATCCAATTCAGAAAGTAGATTTCGGAACATGGGATGAAGATCAATTTAATGCTTATACATATCTTTCAAAAATCAAAAATCCTTTGTTCAGGTTTAAAGAAATATTAAAAGGTAATCGTAATATTATTGCCAATATTGAGAGATGGGCAGAAAACGACGATGGAAGTTGGGCAGGTTTTAAAGCAAATGTATTGTGCTTACCAATTTATTTTAGCAGAGTGTTTAGGCGTTTAGAGGCAATTTCACAGTCATTAGATTCTAATATACAAGAGATAAGATCATATGGTTATGAAAGTCAATATAATAAATGTGGTGGATTATGTGTAATTGAAAGGACTGTATTCAAATTAAAGAATGGAAAGATTAATGTCAGTAAACCAGAATCATTTAATTATACTTATAGACATAAAGTTGAAGAAATAATTGATTCTGATAATGTAGCTTGAAAGGCAGATTTTCTAGTATTGTAAGAAAGAAAGGAAGATTAAAATGGAAAATTATACTCCTGAAAAACACGGAATAGTAACAGCAATTAGACTTTTCTATGAAAATGACAGACAACCAATGGCAGAATTAGCTTTTTGTTTTGGTGGTGCAGATATTATTGAGTGGACAAATATTTCTCAAAGAGAAAAATATAGTAAAGGAATTAACGGTTATACTTTTTTCTTTGATGAAAGACAGAAGAATGATTTTGAAAGTTTTAAAAAAATTAAAGAAAATGAAATGAAAGCGGTACATTTTTATAGTATGACCACTAATAGTTTTGAGGGTCAAGGGTATCATATGCCTGATTTTAAAACTTTTGAAAATTATGCTTTGAATCATATGGAAGCTATAAAAATTGCCGACAATAAATATCATCTTCCTTTTAGAGACAGTTATATTTGTTTAGAAGATGTTAATTTTAGACAAGAAACATACAATCAAATGTAGCGTAACCTAGATTAAAATATAACTTTGATTGGAGTGAGTTAAGATGAAATATTATTGTCCTGATTGTGGAAAAGAGTTTAATTTAGAAAATACAGAAGATAAGCATTGTTATTGTGGTGGTCTTCTAAGGAGTTACCAAACAGGAAAAGACATTCAATAAATCGGTTTTTAATTAACTAAAAATAAAGAGGAGTGTGTACATAATGAAAAAGAATTTAATACCTGCTATCGGAAGTACAAATGGAATGGGTAGAATTTTAACCAATGAAGAAAAAGTATCTTTCGCTCAAAGAAATCTCTTCAAAATCTCTAAGAAGCAAATGGTAAAAAGAATCCTATCATTTATCAATAACAATAATATATCTAAGGCAGATAGGAAATTGTTTAATAAAATCCTTGGAGATATTAAAATATTGAACAAACTTCAAATTTGCACTGATGGTTCATATTTGAATGGTAGAATATTTTATAAAAATTTCTTTAATGGTTCGGAAAATGTTATGTTTGTTGACGGAACATATTGGTCAGATCAATATCGTAAAAATAATTATGTAAATATCAGTACACTTGAAAAGCTTAATTATATGAAGTACAATTTTGAGGTAATATATTTACATTTAGTTGGAAATAGCAAGGCGTTGGATGATAAACTTTGGCAAGATGAAATGGACGAATTAATGCCAAAATGGGATGACCGGGATGATTATGACGAATATCATGAAGAAAGTTTATTAACGAATTTTGGTGCAGATCAACTTCCAATTTACGAAACAGCAGTTAAAGATTTTGGCGATACAAGTTTATACATTGACAATCAGGCTTATGACAGAAGGGGTAATTTAATAGGCAATTATTATGCATTAAGAACAAAATCTAATAAAGATAGATCAGATTTTTGGAAATTGTTTAGAGGAATTAGAGATGGAATTTCAGCCTAATTAAGAAAGGAATGATATAAAATGGTACATTGTTATACAAAACATGTTGAATGCCCTGACATCAGTTGCTCTGAATGTAATATTAAAACAAGAAAGGAAATGATTAATATGGATAACAAAAATAAAAATTTTACAGGTATTACCATAACAAAAAGATTTGGAGATTATCATGCTTGTCTGGAAAATCACACTGGAATTTGGGGCTGTGGAAAAACTATACATGAGGCAATAGGGAGTGTAATAATGAATCATCCAGAAAAGTTTAATTTAAAAATAATTGAGAAATAACATAAAATCACTCTTTTATCAACTCTTAACATATATCCTAAGAGGGTTTAAGCCACTTCTAACAGGTTTAAATCAGTCTATGGTGTCAGCGTAAGCAAAATAAAATTGAGGAGGTTACATAGTGAAACAAGAATATAACACGATTGAAGCATTGTTATTATGCGAGAGAGAAAAGAAAGAAATGCGTTGTCCTTATTATGGAAAACACTGTGGTTTAATTATTAATTATGATGGAAAAGGTTATCGTTTTAGAGGCATGAATAATTATATTGATCTTAGAACTGAACTTGATTGGAATGCAAAATGGGTAATAGAATGGTAGGATAAAACTAGTGTTTTAAGTGAAGAAAGGAATGACGATAAATATGTTTAGAGTAATTAATGAGGATATATCCACTTGTGAACACAAAGATATAATTAATAAGTTAATGATTATGGATTTGCTATGCAA
>Ga0209728_1001587_pt1 | contig 13426 bp, 33 predicted proteins | sample RifGroD1_FD_183997 | JGI IMG/M metagenome (GOLD analysis project Ga0209728, IMG submission 183997) | Groundwater microbial communities from Rifle, Colorado, USA - Groundwater D1 (SPAdes) (version 2) | ecosystem: Environmental > Aquatic > Deep subsurface > Groundwater | place: Rifle, Colorado... | reverse complement strand
AAAATTAAATCTGAATTTTTTACTGTTAGCTACCTCAAAAATATTTACATTTTGCATTGTCATAATAAAATCTCTCCTTTTTATTTTTATATTTTATTTAAAATTTAATTTTTAACATTCTTTCTGTATTTCCTTTAACTTTTACAATTAATTCATTTCTTTTAGTTGAGCTGAATCCCAAACCTGATAGTTGATTTGGATTATCTTTAACTGCCATTTTTAAACCAACTGCTTCAAATACTTTTCTATGTTTCATTAAATCTTCTTTCAAAAACTCATTGAACATGCCATTGGGTTGCTCATTATTAATACAGTCCTTCAACATAAACATATAATGCTTGTGACCAACATTATTATCTTGCCAATAATTAGGTGAATAACACATAACGGATACAGGAATAAATTGGTTAGTTTTCAATCCCCATACTTCTCTACTTGATACATTAGAAAGTAACTTCTCCTTAATACTAAATCCATTAATTCTACTAAACGTGACTTCTACAACAATAATCTTTTCACCTTGTTTCAATTCCTTATTATATTCAAAACTAAATACCTGTCCATCAAACTCTACTTCTGCTTTAAATCCTTCTCTTCCACCTCTATGAGTGTAGTTATGGACTAAAAACTTATAAACACCTTCTTGCATCCTACTTTTATTAATCCATGTGATATTCTCTACAGCAGGTTCATTTCTATTCGGATGAATAATATCAACATCTAACTGCCCAGTAGTATCTCTATTTACTTTATTTCCATAATAAATCAAATTACCATTTGGTTCATAACAATGAGCATCTAAATCATTTCCATCATATTTATTATCATTCCATTGGATACTAAATCTCAATACACCATCAACATTGCCACCAGCAGATTTAACCCTATCTTTCATAGATGAATCCGTAATATTACCACTATATGCCCAACCAAAATTATTATCCCATTTAAACATTGTCTTACTATCTTTGTTTTCTGGAGCAATAAGAGACACCATATTATTGACATGTTTATTTTCTAATAATACTTCTATTTCTCTTACTGTGGGCAATACATCTTGTATAAATTTATCAATGGTAATTTCTGTAACTTTAGAAAATTTCTTAGGATTCAAAGGAATACCTTTTGACATTTCAGCAAACATATCTAGTCCATCAGATAATTTTTTAGCAGAATCTCTATTTACAAATAAAATATCTCCTACTTTTATATCTCCTAATTCTGCAAATCTTCTTGCCAAAGCATCTTCATAACCTTCTGACACTATGATTTTCCAAAAATCTTCTAACATTTTTTGACTGTAAATTGGTTTTGATCTTTTATAGTTTTCGCCAGCAACGATCTTTTCATATTTTATTACTGCTTTTTCTAAATCCATACCTTCGCTAATATCAAGTAGCAATGTTCCCATACTATGGTTTTTGATCCGTCCGACAACTTCACCAACATTAACAGATTTTTCCCATGTATAGTTATCTTTTTCTTCTGTAGTTGATAATTTATCATATTCTCTTTTATATATAAGAAATTCATTCAATACAGATTTCCATTCTATTCCTCTATGCAAAGAATTCTGAGAAATTAAATCTAATACAGTTAATAAACTATCTTCCGTAATTTTATCTAAAGAGCCTTTGAATACATCTCTTGTACTCCTAAAACTTCCTCTAATTTCTCCTTCTGACCTATTTGTTACATCATAAAATTTCTGCGGTAATTCCAAGTAAAAATGTTGCCATTCAGTTACTTTACCATTTTCTAATTGTTCAAAATTCTTATCTGTGCCAATTTTCTTGAGTTTACTAATCCAAACATCTGAGACAACATGAGATTTTACAAATTTATCTAAAGCATTTGTTACAGGTTGAAAAGTTGTGTCGCCAGTTTCAAAATCCCAAATAGTCTTAATTTGATTATTTTTAATTACAACTACATTTCCAATGTTTCTAATAAATTGTCTGCAACATGAGCAATCGTATTCTCTGCGTTGTCTGTAAATTTCGTTGGTTCCATTGGGAAAACTTGAAAGGTATAATTCCCACATCGTATCTTTATCTAAATCTACTTCAAATAAATGACTTGCATCTTTTGTTAATTCTTTGAAATTCTTCTGAAACAAAACCTTAAATTCTCCGAAATTCATATCATTTTTCATATTCATGTTTACGATCTCCTTTTTTATATTATTTTTAATTATTATAGTATTCTTATATTTTCTTATGTATTTACATAAGTTTCTATCACGTTCTTACTGTTTACATTATACATTTATTTTTACATTCTGTCAACAATAATCTTAATATTTTATTCAATAATTTCCCTCATAATATTATTATTTATTAATATTCTACTCCATCTACATCTTCAAACATTAATCCAGTTTGCTCATATTTATAAAGTTTGTTAAATATTTGTCTTATATCATCTTTACTTATATACGCACAATCATAGCAATGTGGTAGTTTGTATTTTGTATTACATCCTCTATCAATACTATCAGGATATGGACATTTTGCACTTATAATATATCCATATTTATTTTTAATTAATAAGTTATTCATAACCAAATCATCCTTTCATCACAATATTTTACATACTATATATAGATTTTTATAATTTATTATACCACTATATGTAGTATATGTAGTAGTATATTAAATATCATTATTCATAAGTTGTTCTCCATATTTCTTTTCAATTCTTCTTATTTCCTTCACTAAAGCATAAGCAAGGATTCCACCACCTGATGCTCCTGCTACACCTCCAAAAACTAATATTAATAAAATTACATACATTGTTTCCATATTAATATTCATCCTCTCATATTTTTACTCTTCCTCAATCCATATCATATACAATTCACCATTACCATTATTAATTTTTCTTTGATGAATAGTAACAGTAATACCTTTATCTAACCAAGTTTCTTTTATATCCTGTATTATTTCAAAATAATCACCTTCGTAATGCCATCTTTCTAAGTTTTCTGAAGTTGATTCATCTATTAAAATTTTATACATGATTTATTTACTCCCTTAACTCAGTATTTAATAACTTTTCTTCTAATTCTTTAATCCTTTTTTCTTCATCCTTAATAATTAATTTTACCATTTCTACTAATTCTTTTCTATATTTAATATCTTCAATCTCATTTGCATATCCAAATGTGGTCATTGTATTTCTACCAACCAAGTATAATCTGTAATCGTCTGCATGATGAGATTTAGCAACTTCTATTAAATTACTATGATACCCAATACCATGAGTAGTTATAAACTTTCTATTAGAATAGTTATTATGTTTATCAATTCCATACATACCTAATTTAATTGCATCAATAAACTGTTCTGGATGTTCTTCAATTTGGTCAAACCCATCATTAAGAAATGTTAATGTTATCATATATCCCATTTTTATTTTCCTCCTTTTATTATAATTCACTCTCGTCAACATCAACAATTTCCCACTTATTACCCTTACAAAATCCAACATATTTCTCATCTGTATTAGCATTGGCGTAATAAACCTGAAATGACTTACCAGTAAAGATTAATTGATTACCATCTTGATCTTCAATAACTGCACCTTTAGGGATTCTATTTATTTCTACCATATTCCATAATTCATAATTATTATATTTTTTATTAAAAAATAAAACTTGATTAGGATAATGAAAATCTGAAGATTTTATGTCATCAAATTTAATATCAAACATATCAAAACCACTTTGTATTGTTTAAGCAATAAATCTACCAAGTTTTTTATGTTTTAATGAATATATTTTCATTTTTTACTTTCCTTCCTATTATTATTATTTTAACTCAAATACAATATTAACCATTTTACCATAATTCTCAGGTAGTATTAAATTTGCATAATTAACCACATTAATATAACAATTATCTTCTTCTTTATCACTATTACCTTCAAAGAAAATTTTAGTTGATAAAGCATTGCCAAGAAAGATATAATGTTTAAATCCACATAATTTTGTACACGTAAGGGATGCTTGGTCTACATTTCTCTCGCCAAAAATGAAATACAATATATCTCCTGGTTTCATATTTTTAACTATTTCTTTTGTTAACATAGTATAATCCTCCTCTATTATTTCTTTTCTGCTCTCTGTTTAAGAACTTTCCATTCATTCTTAGGATACCAATATTTACTACAATAATAATCAAACATTGATAATAAAAACATTATACACATAAATATCATACTTGAATCTACCATATATTTTACATCATAATCAACATTAATTACTTTGAAGTATTGATTTAAATATCCTAATAACATACTGAGTAACATACATATTAAAATTTATTTCCATCTCATAATTATCCTCCTTTATATTATTAATCTATTAACATTACAATAACTATTTTCTATTCATCTTTATATTTTTGCATCTGTCTACTTTGTGCAGACTTAATAAAACCTAATGCAAACATCATAAATATTATTCCTATGCTTTCAAACCAACTACAATTTATAAAATATGAAAGAAAAAATAATAAAATAATTATAGTAATCATGATATTTAATTTATTTAACATAGTATATCTCATCTCCTTTATAATCAACATGAAAGTACAATTCTGTCTAAACTAATCTTCCATCATCTAATAATATAAATATCTCACCACAATCTTCATTACCACATGCATAAAACTCATATATACAACCATCTTTCTTACTTCCTACTAATTTCAATTCTGTATTACATAATAGACATTTCATATTTATATTTTCTCCTTTTATATGTATTATTAAAAACATCTTAATCCTAATACTGCTAATCCAAAAAACATTACAAATGTCAACATCCAAGGCCAAACTTTTGATGATAAATTAAATAAATTATTACTAAAATTAATTATTTTAGATGATGATAGATTAATTGGTTTGAAATATAGTTTGTTATCAATAGTTATACGCATATTTTTATCATTCTCCTTTTATTTTATTATTTATATCTTGTAATTCTATTAATTCATCACTTTGTTGATTTATTATCTGATTCACTAACTCTAATCTTTGTTGATAATTATAAGCAAATATATTCATATCTGTCCTATCTGCTATATTTAATGATCCTTCTACTATTTCAAACATTATTAATGCCTGTTTATTGGATAATTTCATATTTAATCATTCTCCTTCCAAATTTATTTGTAATTTTAATTCTTCAATCCATTTTAAATATTTTTCATCTTTATGCAATTCATTAATAAATTTATCCCATTCTTCTTTTCTTTCAATTGTTTTTTAATATATAATTTTATTACTCTTTTACTTATATTAACATCTTGTGCCATAGGACAATCCGAAGCACCTTGACACCTACCATCACAATTATGTGTATTTTCATTGTAACAATTAAACATTTTACATTCTCCTTCTACATACGTTGAGTTTATCTTTATGTTTATCTTTTAAGACTAAATAATTAGCAAATTCTTCTACCTCTTGCTTAATTTTTCATTATTTTCATACTCTATACATGATAAAATAATTAAATTATATAAATTTTCTTTTATATCTTTTCTATCATATACAGAGAAACAATCTCCAATTAATTCTATTTCTTCACTTATTAATTTAAAATTAAATTCCATAAAATCACCTCATTTTAAAATAATTCATTATAAAACCACTCTTTTATTCAAATATTGGAATTTATAAACCCTTATATTACAGCACTTTGTGGGTTCTCAGTTTTTTCAATTTCCTCACTTTCACTTAAATATTGCTCAAAAAGTTCCTGCGCATATTGTTTACCATGTTCATCTGCTAATACTCTAATTTTTGCTTCAAAAGATTTAATTAATGTTTCTTTATACGCTTTTCTCAATATATTTTTATCTGTTTTTGTTAAAGATTCCAAAACATTTTCAGGTGTAATGTCTTTGATAATTTCAAAAAATACTTTATTCCCAACATCATTAACAAGATTATTATAATCACTAAGCATATTTTTAAATCTGCCAAAATTTTTAATCTCCCATTTTCTACTCCAATTATCTTGCTTCAATCCTAATTCTTCAAAAATAATACTTACACCAGATTTACTTAATTGACTTTGCATTATACTTCTAATATTTTCTTCAGTGAATTTCTTTCCTATGTAATTCTTTAATTCATCATTAGCAATTTTCCTTACTGTTGCTAATGAAATTTCTTTGTTATTAGACATAATTGATTATCTCCTTTTAAATATTTATTTTATATTATATTACTATCTTAATTCCTTTACCTAATAAATTCAACAAACACTCTTCCATATAAATATCATCATGTTCAGAATATATAGGACTTCTACCTTTATACAATCCAAATTCATTATAACTCCAAGGTTCACTTCTTTTCCCTCTGTAAAAAGCATTTAACCATTCAGGTGACACATTAAATCCACGTTTTTTCATTTCTATCATAACTTTATAATGATACTCAAATAATCTTGCTGGTTTATATGTAAAAACATAATCAATTGTAGAATGTTTTTTACCCCACCCAAGTCCACGCAAGGCACAAACTTCACGATGTTGTCCTAATATTCTTTTATTATCAAGATAAGGCAACAATTTTTCATGCCATAGACGCATTTTTACCACCTCCCGATTCATTAATCATATAATATATCATCCTAACTTACTTGTCAACATTTATTTTTATATTCTTTTAATTATTTATTTTATTATTTACAATCTTATTAATTTCATTTCTTGCCTTAATAACATCTCTAGAATATCTACTAACATAAGTACCATTTCTACTAGCATAATTCTTAGCCCCTGCAATGCCTCTATTGTAAGATGTGAATAGTCCATGCCCTTCTAATCCTTTACCCTTCAAATAATTCAACCAACATAATCCTCCGCTTATATTAAACTCACGATTCATCCTACTCCATGAATCAAATTCTCTACCTTCTACTTCTAATAATCTAACAATATCTTGTTTTGTAATATCATTGATCTGAAATATTCCTACATCTTTAGTCCCATTAGTATTATAATGAATTAAATTAAAATCGTATGTACCACCTGTTTCCTTTGAAATAATAGGAATTGCTTCATCAAATATTAAAACACCTCTATTCTCAGCTTCATTAACAAAATACTTAGATATTTCTAAATCCCAACCTGTAATTTTTGCTACCTTCTGGCAATTAGAAATTACAGGTTCAATTTCAATTTGTTGTTTTTGTATAGGGTTATTCTTAATTAATTGATTATTAATTCCTTGACTATAAGATAACTCTGTAGAAAACGTAAATACAAACAATAAAGTAAATGTTGCTACGATTATATTTTTCATCATCAATTCCTTTCTACTTAATTATTATTTTATCATTCTTATTTTTAACTTTTTTAATTATTCTCCTTTATTCATTCTAATCCATCTTTAATTAATTCCAATAAATCACATATATCATATTCACGATAATCTCCACAGCAATCAATTTCAATCATTACTTTTCTCAATTTACAATTGCCACATTCCTTAGTCCTAAAATCACAATTTTCAATATCAAAACTCTTGTAATAATTTATTTAATTTTTGCATAAATTCATCCATATTTTGTATTTATCTCCTCTATGTTTTAATGAAAGTTTATTTGGTGTTAATTTTTCTCTTAGGACACCATTTAGGACTTGTTTTAAATTCACTAGATTTTATCCATATATCCCATTTTATATTTTCAGTAACACCATTTTCATGTTTGCGATTCTCTATATATTGACAACGACGTTCTTTATATTTACTATAATCTGCTAATATAGTTTCATACATAAATTCACATTCTTTACATTTTGGTACTTTCATAATTATTCACCTAACCTATATTTTACTTATATCTTACTTCTCTTGGTTCGCAATTCTCAACATTACATTCTTCACAATCATTATCACATAAATGACAAGAACAATCTATACATCTGATATTACCATCTCCTGGACATTCTTTATCTACTTTAATTTTCATATTATTTTTAACTGACATTTCTCTACAATGATTACAATCTACGATATAATCACCATCAACACATTCTAAACCATAATAATCTTCTAATCCGAAATGTGAAGGACATAATTTTTCTGTTTTTAATTTAATTAATATTTCTTCTAATTTCATAATTTTATTCACCTTTTCTAATTTCTTTCATAATTCTATCTTTTCCTTCACCATACCATTCCATCACTAAATTAGCAAGGTGAACCGTACATGACTTTAGTCATGTACTTCCAATCTCACGATTAGAATTTCCTGTTTCATCTACCTCGTAACCTACTATATCCACAGGCGTAAATTCGGATAATTCCTACCCTATTTGTTACATATAATAAAATTTAAATCTAACTTACTAATCCTAATTCCTTTAACCCTTGATTAAGTATATTAATTGCCGCATTCTTATCCCTGTCATGTTCTGTATTACATTCTGGACATATCCAAAATCTAACACCTAAATCTTTAGTATCAGTATTTCTATAACCACATTTATTACATAATTGACTAGATGGAAAATATCTATTTACTTCATGATAAATTTTATTATTCCAATCCATTTTGTATTTTAACTGTCTAGTTAATTCTCCCCATCCACAATCATGTATAGATTTAGATAGATTCTTATTTTTAACCATACCTTTTATATCTAAATCTTCACAAATTACAACTTTATTTTCGTTTGTAATTTGTTGTGATATTTGATGTAAATTATTTTTTCTAATATTAGTTATTTTTTCATGTAATCTAGCAACTTTGATTCTTTGTTTGTTTCTATTTTTACTTCCTTTCTTTTTCTTTGCTAGTTTTCTTTGTAACTTTGCTAATATTTTTTCATATTTGTAAGTAATTTTTTCATTATTAATTACTTCTCCATCACTTGTAATTAATAAATCTTTAATACCTAAATCTATTCCAACAGCATATTCATTCTTAGATGATATAACATGTTCTACTTCTATATTAAAACTAATAAAATATTTACCAGAAGGAGTTTTTGATATATTTGCAGATAATATTTTGCCTTCAAATTCTCTATGTAGTTTACATTTAATCCATTTTAATTTAGGCAATTGTATTTTATTATTCTCAAAATCTACTTTAATATTATTATTTGAAAAATTAGTTTTATAAGATTGTTTATTATCTTTTTTGGATTTAAACTTAGGAAATCCTACTTTGTCACTATTCTGTTTAACTCGTCTAAAGAAATTTTGATAAGCAAAATCTAAATTATAAATAGAATTAGTTAAAGCAAATTTATCAACTTCTTTTAACCATTTATATTCTTCTTGTTTTTTAAGAAATTGATTACAATAATTATTACAATCTATTTTAGATAAAGACTTTTGTTCAGTTTTATATAATTCTATTTTCTTTGCTAATAACTGATTATAAACAAATCTACAACAACCAAATGTTTTAGATATTTGTATTTCTTGTTCTTTAGTAGGATAAATACGATACTTATATCCTTTGATTACAGTCTTAGTTTCCATTAATAAATTCACCTACCTTTCTGTTTTTGTTTTTGATTATTTATATAATTTTTTATTTATTCTTCTATGTTTTCACTTACTGTTGCTACAAAATATGAAGGTTCCAAAGATGTCCTCCCCCATAACTTTTTCTTTAATATATCTCCGAATTCTTTCATTAATAATCTAACACTAACACCTTTTAATGCTTTTATAATATTAACATTCCTTATTATATTTACCACATTCTAACCATATTTGTACTTTTGTATTTTTAGTTTCATCATCGTCTATACTATTTGTTTCTGGATTAACTTTTACTACATCAATATTTAAACATTCTTTAAAATGACTTTCATTATAAATATCGTTAAACAATTTAAATTTAATTTCCTCTTGAAAAATATGATGTTCATATAACCAATAATAAGCAGTATAAAAGTCTGTAAACATAATTATTCTCCTTTTTAATTCTATAATACCATATTTTTCATATAATCTTCCATTTACATTCTTGATACTCTTTCCTTTGAATACGACTTTTCATATGTTTCTCTATCCTTACAAGTATTTTACTTATCTTACCTAAAATACAATCATCAGTATCATTTATTTTTATACATTTAAATAAATCAAATGCTCTTTCCCAATACTTATAAGGTTGACATGGAGGAAAATATACAATCAAATATTCATCTTTAATTTCAAAATAAATATCTAATCCTGTTTCCTCATTTTTGTAAATAGGTTTTTCTCTTAGTATTATTTTTAATTCCATATCTTTTTCTGAGTATTCATCTATAGTATAACTAGAACCAGTTAATCCACAATGTAATCTAATACGTTCTTCTATTATATTTTTCTTATTAATAAAGTTTTCTATTTTAAGTTGCTCTATTTGTTTTTCAAAATGTCTGATTATCTTTTTAAAATTTTTAATTTGTTTATTAGAGCTAGGTTTAATATTCATGGTTTATTATTCTCCTTCTTCTTTATTAATCGTTACGCACCAATATTCTACAGATGGATACACTTCCATCTCTTTTTCACATTTAAGACAATTTATCAATCTTGTATCTAAATCATTATTGATAGCACGTTTTCCATCAAACTCATAACCACAATAAGGACAAACACAGCTATCAATACTATAAGTTTGGTCTATTGGATATTTAGTTAATTTCATAAATTATCTCCTTTCAATATAAAATGAAAAATTCAAACTATTTTTCTACCGCATCTTGGACAATAATTAAATATACCTTTTCTTACAATAAAAACTCCATTACATGTATTACATTCAAATTTCGTTTCACCAATTATTAAAATATCTTTTTCATCAACAGTAATCGTTGTTTGTTTTTCATTATTATTTTTCATAATCAATCCTCCATTTCGATCAAACATTTAATATTCCTAAATAAATATCACCTAATATATTAACACTTGTAATTATTGTTATCATGATCATATATGATTTTAAACTTAACAATTGTGATTTTTTATTTTCTATTTTTAACATAAAATACATTGACCAAAAACACAAACTAAAAATTATTGATTCACTTATGATTAGATAATTAATTAAATTTATTCCATCCATATTAATTTACTCCTCAATAATCTTCAAATTAAATCTATCAGGATGATTCATAATCACATTTCCTATCGCTTCATAAATATTTCTGCCACAACCCCATATTCCATGATTATTTTCTAAGCAAGCATGATAATCACTTGCTCTTTTAGTTACGGTTATATTTGTGATTTTTACATTTTCATTATTATTCATTAAAATATTCCTCCTTTTAAATTTTAATACAATATTTACAATCTTCATCATTATCACTACATAAATTTGTTTGCAATTTAAAATCATATTTTTGATATTCACATTCAAAAACACACCTACAAACAAATTTTATATCGTTTTTAACTTCTTCATTTATTCCACATTTTTCTTTGTTTAATATTTTTCCTGCATTTATCATTATTTCATATAACTCTTTTCTATACATATTTAATCTTTCTTCTTTATCTTTATATCTAAAACTTAATATGCCATTACTTAATTCTTTATCTTTTTGATTAGTTAATTCATAATATTCTTCATGGTCAATATATTCTAACAATTCTGATACTGTTGTAAAATTATTTTCTTTAGATATTTTCTCTAATATATCTCTATCAATATTCATAATAATCACTCTCCTTAACTCATTACCTATTCAAAGTTTGCTAATAACTTTTAATTCATTTTTAATCGAAGTAATTCGCCATTCTCTAAGTTTTTAATTTTAATTGTTTTTGGATAATCTGCTCCAATCCATTTTACAATACCTATAATATTTTTTACTTTTACCAAATCATTGATTTTCATTAATATTACCCCCTCACTTAATATATAAAATATCCGTTTCGTTATGATTTCCGATCCCTGTGACCCTTTAAAATCAAGGGTTGTAGAAGTTAGAAAATTAGATTTAATGTAAATATTTATTCTCCTTCGATAACCATTATTTTATTCCACCAATCTTCATTGCTACACCACGATTCTTTACCATTTTTCATTTGTAAAGAAAAGCCTTCATTTTCATGAGAAATAACCTGCATAATTGTACCACCTTCACTACCACATGCAAATCCATTTATTATTGCAACAACAATGCTTCCTATTTTTGGTATAGAATTTTTTCTTATAAAATTTTTATATCTAATTAATTCTTTAGGATTATATTTTTTAAGATATAATTCAATACTACTAAGATTATTTAATTCATCATCTAAATAACATTTAGAAACTTTATTTATATTACAATTTAAAATACTACACCAATCTCTTTTAATATATATACAATGTTTCATTTTAATTACCTCCCTAAAAATATTCATTACATACTTCACCATTCATTCTTTCCATGAATTCTTTTATTTTTATCCTAGCTTCATTTTCATCTTTTGCCATTACATAACCAGTTTTACATCCACCGATCCATGTTACTGCACCTTTACAATTATATGAGAATGAATATTTTTTATCTACCTCCTTCAAATATTCATCTAATATATCCATTACTGGAAATAATTTAGTACACATACCATCATAAAATATTCTCATATCATTCTTATCTATTTTATCCAATATCCTAACAATAGCATCATGTAATTGTTCAACTTGTTTCTGCCCTTCTTCTGTGTAAATATCTTTTTGCAATATATTCCATACTTTATTTTGCATAATAAATCCTCCCTTTACTCAGATAATAATATTTCTTCAATTTTACTTAACTTATCATAATCATTACATTGTTCAACTTGCCTTATGATTCTACTACGATTCTCATACACCCAACATTTTCGTTTAATTTCTTCTTCAGAAATATATAATTTTTTATCAAGCCCAAAATTATTTGTTATTGAATAAGTAAGTGTTTTCTTATTAACTTTAAAATTTGTTCTACTATCTATATCATTTCCCTCATATCCAATAATCCAACTTTGCTTAGTCTCTCCAATAATATATTTTTCTCTAAAATGTCCTCTATACCAACAATTATCTAATTTATTACCTTTATCATCTTCATATACGCGTTTATTACTATCGAATATCCAAACCTTATCTCCTATTTGCATTTTCATTTCTCCTTTTTCAATAATTCTTTAACTCTATTAATTTCTTCTTCAGTGTGAATAGTGCCTCCTGCATTATGCTCAATATACCATTGTAATACATTTTTCCTAGTTGGTAAATCATTAACATTAATTTTCATATCATATTTCATTCTTAAATCATCTTCATACTCAATTACCGTTAATTGTAACGTAACTTTCTTGGTATCCCATGATAATTTCCTCCTGTTTATTTAATATTATTTATTTACTATCCCAATGATGATATCTAACTTCTATTCTATTATCCTCAGTCACAAAT
>Ga0209728_1001586_pt1 | contig 13450 bp, 26 predicted proteins | sample RifGroD1_FD_183997 | JGI IMG/M metagenome (GOLD analysis project Ga0209728, IMG submission 183997) | Groundwater microbial communities from Rifle, Colorado, USA - Groundwater D1 (SPAdes) (version 2) | ecosystem: Environmental > Aquatic > Deep subsurface > Groundwater | place: Rifle, Colorado... | reverse complement strand
TAAAAGATCAAACAGAATTTATTGATAGTGTATTTCAATCAAGTACAACCTATATCCCACCAATTATTGGTGCTGAAACTGATGAAAAAATAGAAATTAAAGGAGATCAAGAGAAAACCATAGACCTTTTGGATGGAAAACAACGTAGTACTACGATTGAAAAATTCGTTAACAATGAAATTAAATTAGGAAACAACGTTAAACCAGTTAGTATTGCACAAGAAAATGGAACTGAAAAGATTTATGTAATTGCAGGATGTAAATGGGATGAGATACCTGAAGAAGTCAAAACTTCTTTTAAAGCAAATAAAATTCAAATGATTTTCTTCAAAGGAATGTCATTTGAGGAAAGGGAGCGACAATTTATTAAACTTCAAGGAGGAATGAAGTTATCTAATGCAGAAGTGAATAAAGTCAGAATTGGTCATAATATCAGAGAATTTATTTACAGACAATTATCTTCAGAATTATGGTCAAAATACATTAATGTATCAGTTAATAGAGAAGTTAAATTTGAGACTATGCAACAAGTAATTATGGTAATCACTAATCAATTCGATTTATCTGGGAAATCTCTTCAAGTATTTTCAGAAAAACCTAATATAACGGATGCTACTATGGAACAGATTGAATTAATTACTGAATATCTAATTGAGGTGTCTAAATTAATCAAGAAATATTCATTACCTATAGCACCTGTGAATTTACAAAAACTTGAAGAATCAGATGCTATGAGTAAATTAGACGCTAAACAAACTAAAAAGTATTTAAAGCCTATAGATTACTTCAAGAAGGTAAATGTACCAATCATCTATAGAACTGCTCAGAAGGCCATCCTGAACAATGTGAGTGCAGATGATTTTGCCAAATTTATCTCTAAATTTTTTATGGATATAACCGCAAAATATAAAAGCAAAACTGAATCTGGAAGCTCTGATCCAGATAAAGTATGTGCTAGGGTAGACATACTAGATGAAGCACTTGTAAAAGCATTTAATATTGTTGATAAAGTTGTAGAAGAAAATACTGATGAAGAGGAAACAGATGAAGAATTTGACGATGTAATTTAATAGAGAGAGACTAACTCTCTTCCTATATTCCAAAATCATATTGTATATTAAAAAATAAATTAATGAAAGAGGTAATTAAGATGAGAAGAAAAATTACAGAAACCAAAGGTAAGAAAGCATTATTAAAATTAGTCAATACAAAAAGAAAGATCCTTGAAGTAGAAGCAGCTAAAGAAGTAGAGCGTAAAAATATTGGTTGCACGGTCAGATGTCTAGTTAAAGAAGGAGAAATTAACGTAAAAACAGTTCTAGTTAGAGGCGAGGGAGATAAGTTAAGAAGAATGAAACTCTTATATTCTAAAGATGTTAAACAGGGAGAAATGCGTGATTATGAAAAACAATTACAAGATGAATTGTTTGCTCCAATATCATTAAATAATCATTGCACTATTAGAAATGAATTTATACCACAAGATAAAATTGAAACATTAGATGTAAATGATAACATTATCAGGGAGTATGCTAAAATAAATAATTGTGACAGAATGATTAGGCAGTATAATGGTTATAGTGTAGTAACAATTAATGATATTTCAATAATGCATAAGAAAGTTCGCCCATTTATAAACCTAAGATTCAAAAATATATTACATAAACTCACAAGAAATATTGATTATTTTGAAGTCAAAAGAGATTATAAAGATGGTAGGGCATATGATCCTGAATATTTCTTCTATCATTTTGCTCAAAAGAAGTCAATTGTATTTACAAGTACAGGTTATCTAACTCTTATTAATACTTTCACAGATTCTTTGTCTCAAAAAGTAAAAGATGATATGATTAAATCATATTTTAAATGTGAAGAAGTTCAGAATGTAAATATTAATGCAGAAGAAAAAGAAATTGTAGTGCCAGAAAGTCATACTATACCGAAACAAGATTTCACAATGGAAAATATTTATAACTTTATGAAAATGTTTGCACAAGCAACAGTGGATATGCATCAAAGAATTATAATGTTGGAGAGTTTAATTAATCAAAATGCAGCAAGATAAAAATTGAGGAGGTTATAAAATGGCAAGATGTAATAATTGTAATAAATTTGTATTACTTGAAGATCCTTATGCAGAGGATATTAATCATTGTGATATAGCTATAGATGATGGATTTGTAGAAATTGCACCAAAGGTTGTTTTATATTGTTCAGAATGTGGATTGGAAATTAAGGAATTAACTTTTGAATATGAGGAATCACATAAATGTCCTATATGTGGTGAAGATCACTTAGATCAATTATCTTTAAGTAGAGCAAGTGTTGAAGGTTTTGAAGATTTTGATTTTAATGGCAAGAAGGGAAATAAACTTAAAAATCCCATAAAGTATTGGGGAGTTGATATTTATTACACAATAACTTGTAATAAATGCAAAAATTCTCTTAATTATGAAGTATCTTTAAAAGAATTGCCGAAAAATTTCGATGATTGTTAATCGGTAAATAATTAAATGAAGGAGTGCGAATAAATGAAAATTGGAACAAACGTAATAATCAAATCAAACCTTCTAATCAACAAATTTATGGTGGAGCAATATTTGTCCCTGAAATGGAAGAATTTCTAGGCAAAGGTGCAGTTATCACAGAGGTATTATTCCCTGTTTTTAATGCAAATCAAGGAAGTTACGGGTTAAGTATTGATCAAGAGCAAATATTTGAATTCACTGATGAAATGTTGGAATTGGCAGAAGTGGCATAGTATTTTAACTTTAAAAATAAATATATAAATTGGCTGTATTCTTATTGCAATACAGCCAATTCTATTATATAATAAGATATAAATAATTTTAAGGAGTGAAACATTATGTTGGAGGATTTAAAGGTTGATATCAAATTATACGACAAAGAGAAAGGGTTTTACTACATAGAAGTAGATATTAATACTATTATTGAATTCGGAGTAACTAACCAACCATTGTGGAATAATAATGGAACCTTTAAGAAGTGGGATAAGAGAGGGTATGTTCGAGCCAATAATGAATTCTATGTAATTTCCAATGAAAATGTTATTAAGGAATTAAAGGAGACATTGAAAGGAAAATACAAATCTTCCAAATCTCTTTGTGTTGAGTACAAGAACGATGCAGAGAAAAAGGCAACAGATTGGTCATATAAGGTTATTTTATAAGGTAATGAAAGGATGATTAAAATGCTATATATCTATAAAACTAAATGTGATACCTGTCAAACTCAAAATTGTGAAACATGCAAAGAAAATATCAATGGCACATTTTCAATGGAAGAGATTAATAAATTATTGGAGGAAACTAAATGACCATATTCCTCCCAATATTTATCTTCTTATTAATTATAATCCTTATATTTTTCTCACTATATCTCTATTTCATCTTTGTTGTAGAAAAGCAAATTGAAAAAGAAATCCAACTCAAACAAGAGCAACGAACTAACACAGAAATAAATCTAAATAAAAAATTAATAAATCTATGTTCTCTATTCTCTATCCCTCTTGAGTATAAAAATGGTTTAGGAACAGCAGCAGGACATATTTTATATCATCAAGACAGAAATGGACGAATATTATTAGACAATTGTAAAATTGAAGTGTTAGAAAAATATAAAAATGAACCTTGGGTATTAGCGCATGAGATAGGCCACTACATAGCAATGAACAAACTTCAAGATGATACTGAAGAAATGGCAGATCAGATGGCAAATGAATTGTGTTGTACCTTATTATCAGAAAATGAGATTAAGGATTTAGAAATTGGTTTGAAGGTTTATTTTAAACAAGAAGTAAGGAGATGAAAATAAATTATGTATCATATAACCACTCATGCTTGTGAGCGTTTCCTAGAAAGAGAATTAGGTTATATCACATGGACTATAGATGATATTATTCGAGCAAGAAAGTATCTTATAACTTTTATCTCTAGTCATAAACATAAAAATTTAAATAAAAAGAAAAATAGAATATGGCATGTTATAGTAGATAAATTCATTCTTGTATTTACAAAAGCAAAGAAAGTTCTTATTACACTTTATCCATCTGATGAGGAAACAATTGATTATTTGAAGGGTAATATAACTTATGATATAGATATCCTAGAAGAATCAAACATACCTAAAATGTTTAAATCATTAGGTGTAAAAGGTAATTATCCAGATCCTTCATTATTGTCTGTATCAATTACGGAACATAAAAAGAAGATACATATCACTGTAAATGATTTAAAGAAACCATATAATCCTTCAGGATGTTTTTGTTCAGTAGAAAAAGCTGAGAAATTTATTATTGATTATACGGAATTTTATAGTTGCTATTTAGTAAAATTTAAGTAAAGAATGCCTTTAATGCATTGTAAAATAATTTAAGGATGTGATGATATACATGATTGTGAATAAATAATGGTAATTTACATAAACAGTAATAAATAAACTAATATAATGAAAGAGGTAATAAAATTAATGGAATTAAAATTAGCAACAAAGAAATTATTTGAAGGATTCGAAATTGAATGTTATGAAGATACATCTACTGAGAATGGTGATTTCTATATGACAAGAAAACAAATTAGTGATGCACTAGAATATGAAAATGATAGAAGTTTTCATACGGTAATCAAGAGAAAACAAGAAAAAGTAGGAAATCCAGTAGTCAACAAATTGTTGAGTGCTGACGATAAATATTATGATACTGAACTTTATAGTTTTGAACAATTCTTCGAAGTAATAGATGGGAATAGGCAACCCAAAGCAGTATTATTTAGAAAGTGGGCTATATTAACACTTAAAGAATTAATCACTGGTAGAGCAGAATTAAAATTCTCAAATTCTGAAAGTAAGGAGAAGTATGAAGCAAGAATTGCCGAACTATTAATTCAGGTTGAAGAACTTCAAGATTTAGCAAATGGATATACTAAAGTAATGTTCGCTCCAAATTGTCAACAAATGATAAATATATCAAAGGTGTTAGACGTTGGACGAAACAAATTATTTGCATTTTTAAGGGAGATAAAAGTTCTTCGTAAGGATAATACCCCATATCAGAAGAATGTTACAGCCGGACATTTTATGGTAAAAGAAGCAACAATTCCTAATGGTGAAATGGTTCCAGTTACATATGTTACAGGTAAAGGATTAAATTATATTAGAAAGAAATTGGAGAAGGTTAATTATCAATTGAGTTAACAGTAAATAAATAATTACATAATAAGCAGGACATAAAACCTCCTGCTTCTCTCAAACTTATAATCCAATAAATCCGTAATTTCTTAGGGTGTAAAGTATAAAAATAATATTTTTTATTTTAATCAAATTGGGGTTGACATACCAATTGCCAAGATATATACTATACACAAGAGGTAAAACAAATCAGTAAAAAAGGCAGGTGAGTACATAGAAAAATGAATCACATTCAGCAGAGGGATTTAGAATCACTTATAGCAAAATACAATGCCACCGATTCTACTGTCATAAAACGCAATTTAGTAAGAATTATTGATAACTCAGAATATCATAGGAATGGTCAAGGGTTGGCTGATAAAACTGGATTAAGTATTGAAACAATTTATCAGTATCGAAAAGTCAGTAAGAAGACCAATATCAGTTTTGAAAATGCTTTAAGGTTGGTTAATGTTTTAGGGGTTAAGATTGAGGATTTGATGGATTAGGAAGGAAGGTTTTTAAAATGAAACAAGGAGATATTTTTAAATTTCAAGATGTAAAGGGAATTAGAGAAGTTTTAATTCTTAGTCCACAAGGAAACACTTCGACAGTAATGATAACTCCTTTGAAGGAAGTGACAACAAAATATTTCAATAGAAAACATAAAGCGATATGCGTGAGAGATATTTCTGTGATGAAAAGAAAACAGATTGAAGAATATCTTTTAGATAAAATTGGCTCGATTGATAGTAAAGATTTAGAAGCAATTGGTCGAGGGATACAAGACTATGTAGCAGAAGATATTATTTTAAAAAGCATTTGAAGGGAGTAATCACAATGGAATTTAAAGAAGGAATGGAAGTAAATCACATAAATCATGGCAAAGGAATCATAATTGATATTGATAAAATTGATACTGATTCCGTCACAGTAGAATTTCATGATGTACCTTCAGGATGGGTAAATCCATTAAGAGTTTCTAAAAATTGTTTAAAGGTAAAACCACTTAAAGATTTTCTACCATATGAATTCATGAGTTGCGAGTACGATGATTGCAGAGCAAGAAAATTTGCAGAAGTAGAAGTAATTAAAGAATATGATGCAAGGGAAGAAAAGTGGATTGGCAAGCACAAAAACATTACTTACTGGTTTGAATTAGTTAATGGTTATGCTGTAGGTCTAAATGAAAATCCAGCCAGAGGAATGAGTTTTCCTGTAGAGAAATTGAAGTAAGTTTTAATCGAAAGGAGATTTTATAAGATATGAAAACGTATTCAGTAGAGATTAAATTCGAAAAAGAAAAACATTGTTTAAGATGCCCGTTGAGAGATAGCGATTCAGATTATTGTAAAATGCAAGTAGAACAAGAGCAATACATTGAATTTGAAAACTGGGAAGAACAAATGGAAAATTGTCCTTTGACTGAAATTAAGAAAGAGGGTTAAAATTATGTTTAATAAAGTATTTTATGTAACTAAGGACAAAGAATTGATTGAAGAATTTAATTATGAAATAGGGATGGTACTACCTTTATCTAACGAATTCGTATGCATTAATGAAACACATTATTTAGTAGCACATCGAGAATTTGATTACAGCAAGAAAGCGATAGTTATTATTTTAACACGATAAAAATACTATTTCAAATGCTAATAAGAGAGGAATTGATTGATTTATGAATAAAATTAAACAATATAGACCAAACCTTGTAACCACAACTGAAGAAAACAAGATAGTTAGTTTTGAAACCACTGAAGAACTTCTCAATATTGATTTTGTAAAGAACTTTTCAAATAGAGATAACTTTTATAGATTTAGTTTAAGCATTGATAACTATTTTAATCAACATAGTTTAATGGCTGAGTATGATGAAGGTCGTGAGTGGTGGGTAGTTGGATTTATTGATAATCCTTTAGAAGTAAATTTGCCAAAATGGATGCCGAAAGAGAAATAACTTAAATGCCTGATTTCATAGGTGCGTAAACTGACTCAACAAAGGGTGAGCAGTTAAGGGGAGTTAATAAAATGAAAAGAGAAGAGTTTAAAAATCGTTTTGCAAATGAGATTGAAGTCCACGAAAGAAAATCATATGTTAACCCTTTAGAAATTATGGAAAATTATTACTTTAATCAAAGAGATGATAGAAATTATGAAGAGAAAGCAGTTAATAGATGTATTGATGAAAAAGTTAATTTTGTCTCTACTGCTAATAACATTTATAAAATGGCATATAGATTCATAACTGTAAAATGCCCTATTTGTGGAAGTGATATTGAAGGTAAAAGCGGAGGAGGCACAGCTAATAATCATCATATCAATTTCAGGTGTGAATGTAAATTTGAAGCAATTTTAACTTTACCAGAGGATGGTATTGAATTTAAATTTAAAGAAAACAGATAACTTCAGATAAATGATAGATTTGGTGGTAAATTATATGAAAGGAGAGTATTGAAAATTGAGTAATGATTATATGTTCCTGTGCAAAGACTGTATTAAAATGAGGGAGCACTGTATACCAGACACACATGGAAACTGTGATAGGTATAGAAGAATACCAAATGTCTGTAAGACCTACTAATGCCATACTCATCAAAAATAAAGATAATACCCTACACTTACCAATGATTAAGGAAGACTGGATGCTACAAGATCTTATTGAACTAATAAGATTATTAGGAGAAGAACCTAAAATAACTGATAGAACCAAATCCATATAAATGACTCATTTGCTTGGATAAGAAAGGATTGGAATTATTAATGGAAGAAATAAATCGGCAGAGTGATTTATCTAAAACTTTAATTAATATGGCTGAAACAATGGGAGAAGAAAATTTTTTAAAATGGGCAAATACTTTAATTGAAGCACGTATTGAACAAGCAAAAAAGAAAGAAACTCTTATGATAGAACAGCAGGAAGAAAGTAAAAAACAAGCGCAAAAACTAAAGGAAGAAGAAAGGGAAAAATGGTTGCATCCAGTTGTTGAAGATTCAAAATATATTACAAAAGTAGAACATAAAGGCAAATTTAAAATTATACATCGTGTACCGATTATGACTGATGAAGAAAGAGAAGAAAAGAAAAAAGAAATTCTTCTCAAAATAGTTAATCTTTTTCATCCAGAGTTATGTAAAAATTAAAAGCATAGCTTAAAATAACAAATTCATTGGATATGTGAGGAGAAATAAATTGATAATTATTAGTGAAAATGCATTTGAATCTTATAAACTTTTAGAGGCTATTAAATGTCCTGAAGAAAAAGATTGCGAAGAATGTGATGGAGTTCATGTAAAAAAATATGAAAATTGTTGGGAATGTTTTTCAAAGACTTATGGGATAACATTTAAGTTTGCAGAATTATCTCAAAAAGTTTATACTCCTTAATTAAAACCACAAATATAAAAATAATATCTCTGTACATATAGACAGGAATATTATTTTTTGTTATAATAAGAACAAGTAAAGCAAAGAAGGGAAATGATCAAATTGTCAAACAATATTATTTCAATGTTATCAGCATTATATACTCAAGGATTTTGCGAATGCTTAAATAAGTCTAAAGCTAATCATATCGAAGATTTACTTGAGAGTATTGGAGTAAATTGTTTAGTCCATGAGGACTGTATTACGATTAATAAAGGTCATGAAAAAATTAGGGAATATTTAAATTAATATTTCTTAAGGAAGTGCAAACTTCCTTTTCTATTAATAAATTTTAGGAGAGTGTATAAGATGAATAAAGAAATCGGTAAAACAAAACCAAGAAATCAGAGACGCTTTTGTTAGTTCACAGGAAATAAAACTCTTAAATCTATCAGATATTGTTTTAGTTGAGCCAATACATATTAATGCAAAATGCAATTTATCTAAAAGGGTTAATCAATTAAGAAATAAAAATTTAACTCAACTTAATAAACCAATTATTGTCAAAGAAGAATCAGATGGTAAATATTCTTTAGTCATGGGATACAGTGGTTACATGGTAGCATCTTCCTTGGGACATACTAAAGTACCATGTGTTATAATTAATGAGAAGCGAAAAGAATTAAGTAATAAATTAGGTTTTAAAAGTCCAAGCCTTGCGACTGGTTCAGATAAATTTATGCCAATTTATAAAATCATTATTCCTAAAGAATTTAAATGGGTGATAAAAGAAAAAGTTGATAAGTGCATCGAATATTTTAAGCAGAATGGATGCTTTGACAAACCTGTAATTATTAAAGACAATGGGTTATGTATAGATGGATTTTCCAGACTGATGGCTGCTAAGAGATTAAATTTAAGTAAAGTTGCGGTAAAAATTGCTTGATAGTTCAAAGGAGGAATAAGAATGAGGATTATTTACACTCGTTCAAAGATTAAAGACTGTCCTAAAGGCAATACTAGTGTCAAATATACAATCAATCATCTTCTTGATGAGAATAATCCAGATAAAGCAATTTGTGGCTTTAATCATATAGAAAGTATAAATGTCATTGGAATTTACAAAGAACCTGAAAATATGTTAGAGTATGTTACTTGTAAAAAATGCTTAAAGAAACTTAATGCTAATTTGAAATAGTTAAATTATATTAAGGAGTGTTCACAAAAATGAAAGAAATCAGTCTTTATCCACACAATCAAGAAACATATGACAAAATCCAAACCCTATGGGAAACTGAAAACAAAGTTGCAGCAGTTCAGGCCACTGGCACAGGAAAGTCATATCTGATACTAAAGTGTATCTATAATACTCCTGACGTAAACAAGGTGGTTCTAGCCCCTTCTAATTACATATTAGAACAGTTAGTAAATGAAGCCGGAGAAATATTACCAAATACTAAATTATTAACCTATTCTAAACTATCATTTATGAGCGATATGGAAATAAAAGAGTTGACTATTGGGTATATTTTCCTTGATGAATTTCATAGATGTGGAGCCGAGCAATGGGGAGATGGAGTTCAAAGATTATTGAACGCATTCCCTGATGCTAAAGTTTTAGGAACTTCTGCAACTCATATTAGATTTCTAGACAATGCTAGAAATATGGGAGAAGAATTATTCAATGGAAATATTGTTAATAATCTATCTCTTGCTGAGGCAATTGTAAAGAAAATACTACCTATGCCTAAATATATTTCTGCTCTTTACACTTTTGATGATGAGATTATTAACCTTAAAACTAAAGTAGAAAACAGTAAGAACGATGAAGAATCCAAAAAAGAAATGTTAAAAGAAATTGAAATAATGAAGCATAAATTAAATAAAAGCAAAGGTATTCCTAATATTTTAAAGAAACATTTGTCTAAAAATTACAATGGAAAGTTTATTATATTTTGCAAAGATAAAGTGCATTTAGATGAAATGAAAGAAACTGTTGTTGACTGGTTTAAACAATCAAAAGTTACCAAGGAAGTCGATGTTTATTCTGTTTATAGCAATTATGAATATGGAAATGCAGAAGTTGAGGATTTTATTGAGAATAAAAATCCTAAATCAGTTAAACTTTTATTCAGCATTGAAATGTTTAATGAGGGAATTCATATCGAGGATGTCACAGGGGTTATTTTATTAAGACCTACTGTATCACCTATTATTTACTATCAACAAATTGGTAGAGCTATGCAAGCTGGTAAAAGTGTTACACCAGTTATATTTGACTTGGTTAATAATTTTGACAATATCGGAGCTAAGAATTTTGTTGGTGATTTAGAGAAGGAAGTTAGAAAAGAAAATGATAAGTTAGATAAAGACGATAATTCAGGTAATGGTGAGGATAAAAAGTATGTAGATATTTCTGAATTTATGATTTTTGATGAGACTCTTGAAGCAAGAGGTTTATTTGAGAAGATCGAAGGTAATTTAATTAAAAATTGGGATGTAATGTATGAACAATTAAAACAATTTTATATTAAAAATGGGCATAGCAATGTCCCTAGAAATTATAAAGATATTGTTTTCTATGCTTGGGTTGTGCATCAACGACAACTTTTTAAAAACGGATCTATGAATATTTGTAGGATTGAAAAATTTAATAAATTAAATTTCACGGGAGACACTTATGATAGAAAATGGGATATTATGTATGAGTCATTAAAGGAATATTCAAATAAAGAAGGGCATAGTAATGTTCCTCAAAACTATAAAGATAAGAAATTAGCTATATGGGTTTCTAAACAAAGAGGAAACATTATAAATGAAAGATTAAGTGAAGATAAAATCAATAAACTTGAAGAATTAAATTTTGTTAAAGATGTCTACAATATGAAATGGGATAATATGTATTTAGAACTAAAAGAATTTTATGATAAATATAATCATTGCAATATTACAAGTAGTGTAAATAAAGAATTAACAATTTGGGCACAGAGACAAAGAGCCATGTTTAAAAAAAATTCCCTATCAATAGAAAAACGAAGGAAATTAGATGAAATTAATTTTGCATGGAAAATACATTTAAAAATTGATGAGAACTTATTATCAGAATTTCACATAAGAAAAATATTAAAAATTAATAAGACAAACTCAAAAGAATTATCACTCTTATTAGACTTATCAAGTAGTTATATTTCATTATGGTGTTGTAATAGTTGCAATATTCCAAAAATATATATATTAAAAATTTCTGAATTATTTAATATTGAAGAACATCTAATTCAACCACAAAAAGGAGATGGATGTGTTGAATGATTATAGTTTTTTATCAATATCCAAATACTCCCAAACCCGCAAACCCTACTCTCAAGCCACTTTCAAAATCTCAATATCCCATTAAAAATTGCATTTGATTTGATTCTATTTATTAAAATTAAAAGGAGAGATTAAAAACTATGAAAGCAATTGTAAAAGGAAACACAATTAAATGCCCAATATGTCAAAATATTGATTTTGAAATGGTTGAAGTAAAAATCCAAGCAATAAAAAGAGCTTGGGAAGAGGACTCTTTATATCAAATCAATAAAGACGAATTGCAATGTAATAATTGTGGATGGACTGGATATTTTCAAAATGATTATGATTCTGAAAAGAATTGGGATGAAAAAAGAATCACTTATGAAAATTAAAGTAATACGTAATTGCAAATCATGTATATATCATTACTGGAAAGACCTTGAAGATGATCAATGTTATGAAAAAGGTGGTTGTCTTCAATTTTCTCCAATTGGATTAAGGTTAGAAGATGTTGAAGTTATTTTAGAAATTATGTCAGATAAACCCAAACATTCACTTGAAATAATTTATGATATATGATATGATAAATCTATAAATAAATATCTAGGATGTACATAAAAAATGGCTTCAACCGCAAGAGAAAACCACATTGCTTCCATTAATGCCTTACTCATAAAACATGGTGCTGTTTTAGACAGATATGGAACATATCGAATTGGAGATTATAAATTTGACACTAGGGCTGTAAACTTAAAAATCCATCATTGGTAAAATCAAAATCAAGTCAACTCCAATGATGAAAGTAACCCTAGAATCATTAGAAAGATCATTAAAAATTTATGCAAAGGAGAGTGAAGAAAAATGAGCAGATACAACAGACTTCTCCAAGAGGTAATCCTAGAAGCCAAACAATTAAACATCCCAATATCCCAAAACATTGATCCTAATGTCATCATTAATACTAGAGCAAAAAGATTTGGAAGATGCTCTAGAAAAGCTGATAAATTCATTATTGAATTGTCTTCAGTATTTGAAAAAGCAGAAGATAAAATGGCAAAACAAACTCTAGCACATGAATTATGCCACACCTGTCCTGACTCTATGAATCATCAAGCATTATGGAAATCTCATGTGAGTAAGATGAATAGAGCGTATGGATATAATATCAGCAGAACCAATTCCTGTGAAAATATTGGAGTAGAAAGAGATATATCTATGAATGCTAAATACACAATTGAGTGTCAGAAATGCCATAAGAAAATGTATAAGGATAGGATATCAGGTGTGATTAGGAATCCTGAAAACTATCATTGTAAATGTGGTGGTAGGTTAGTAGTTAGTTAAGGAGGGTGAGGTGGTATAAATTGATTGTAATTGCGTGGATACTTGTTACGATTTTATATATCATGGTAATATATCTATGGTGTAAAATGGTTAAAGAAACTTTTAAAATTATAAAAGATAAATTATTTAAGCATAAACTTTAAAATTACCATTTGAATCTATATAAACTAAAATAATTATGTGAAAGAAGGAAAGTTGAATGATTTTTATTATAATTGGGGCAATAGTTGGTTTATGCTTAGGAGTATTTTGGGCTTTGGACGAGGC
>Ga0209728_1001585_pt1 | contig 13450 bp, 17 predicted proteins | sample RifGroD1_FD_183997 | JGI IMG/M metagenome (GOLD analysis project Ga0209728, IMG submission 183997) | Groundwater microbial communities from Rifle, Colorado, USA - Groundwater D1 (SPAdes) (version 2) | ecosystem: Environmental > Aquatic > Deep subsurface > Groundwater | place: Rifle, Colorado... | reverse complement strand
ATCGCCATTAATAACACCTTTACCATTAACCTCTTCATAACTCGAATCATACCATTGAGCCTCATAATAATTTTTAAGATGGATTACTTTATCTCCTTCTCTAAATACACATCTTCGCATGTCTATCTGGTTCTTTTCTTCTGAGGACGGATTATAAGCCTCTTGTAGAAGATTATTCAACAGTTTTATACCGGATACACCATTTTTTATAGGAGAAATTACCATTATATCCTCAATAGAGTACTTGCCTATAAGCTGTTTAAATATCTTTAAGACTCTATTAGCTGAATTCTCTTTTTCCCCAAACCATATCTTGAAGTCTTTAGCCAAACCAAGCTCTAAAATCTCATCAGATCCTTTTAAAAAGTTAATACCTTGCCAAATATTAGTGGCGGCATTTATAATGCCACTGTCAAGAGCCTGTCGAAACACAACATTTAAAGCCACAACAGGATATACTTTACTATTAATTATATCATTTAATATACTTCCTGTTTGAATACTCTCAAGCTGTGCTGGATCACCAATCAATAGCAATCTGCATCTATCAGGTATGGCTTTTAAAAGACTCCTAAAAAGGAATATATCGACCATTGAAGCCTCATCTACTATCAACAGATCAACCGGTAATGGCTCATGTTCATTATATCTAAATCCAGTAGGGGTCCATCCAAGAGCCTTATGAATAGTAGAAGCATTTCTTTTAGTAGCTTTTTTAAGGACCATAGCTGCTTTAGCAGTAGGGGAGAGTAGTTCACAAATTACACCATGATTTAAGTCAATCATCTTTAAACATCCATTAAGTGTTGAAGTCTTACCGGTTCCAGCATATCCAGTAAGAACAGTAACTTTACTGCTATTTAATTGGTAAAAGAGTTGTTTTTGCATATCAGCATATTTAATACCTAATTCTTGTTCAAGACTATAAATATGTTCAGCAACTTTTTCTTCTGAGAAGAATGGAGTTACCTGATATGAATTAATCCTTTGTAATTCATCAACTATATCTTGTTCGCATTTTCTAGTAGAGTTAATAGCTACAATAGATTTATCATCAGATATCCAGCAATATTTATTCTTTTTAATGATATCTTTGAGATCATTAATATTCTCAAATTCAAGCTCTAATATTGCTTCAGTATCTTCTAAAAGCTTATTAGTCTGCATCCAGGTATTACCGGAGTTTTCATTGCATTCAAGTCCATATACAAGAGCTGCATTAATCCTTCTAATATCATCAGAACTTATGCCCATAGCTTTAGCAATCTGATCAGCTTTAGTAAACCCAATGCCCGACACAGTATGGTATAGTATATATGGATTCTCAGTAACGGCTTTAATAGCTAAATCTACACTGGGATAGGCATTAACTATTTTTTTAGTCTGACCATAAGTAATACCAAACTGGCCTAAAATTGTGAGGGCTTTCATATACTTATGACCTTCTAATACAGCTTTTTTAAGTTTACCATATTGAGCTGAATTAAATCTTTTAACCTTAGTATAATCAAATTCATTATCTAATATAACAGGCATAGGATATTTGGCAAGTATATTCTTACACTGTAATTCTGTACACATAGTACTGAGAAAATATTGCTCTTCTTCTTGAGAAGATAATTCAGGAGCAAATATAGATTGTATCTTAAAAGACTGTCCATACTTAGGATGAGCTGTTTCAACTACAATAGATCTATATTGTTTTCCAATAATGAGTTTAGGAGTACTACCGGCAATAGTAAGTAAAGTAAAATCATTATGGTCTTTATCATTAGTGTTAATTTTTGGAGTAGACTCAATAAGCCTACAGACATATACTCCAAAGTCTGAGGTAGAGTTATAGAACTTCTCATAAGAGGGTTCTATAGTAATATTATATTGATTCATTATTTAATTTTATCTCCTTCTGGCTGGTGTAATTGGAAACATCTTAGTTCCCCAATCTATAAATACTAATGGTATGCCTATAAATAGCAGCAGTAAAGCATATTTACTCATTATTATAATGGTCATAATAGCTGTAAAGGCTAAAACTGATACTGTAAATATAATCCGGTGTTTTTTCTCTTTCATAAAACTACACATTAGAGCTATCCATCCAAATAGCAGTAATAGTGATATAATTAGGTTTGTGGTTACATCTGAGCTAAACATATTAATTTTCCTCCAAATTATCATAGTCTATATTATTAGTTTCTATAATATCTTCATACTTTATTATACACCATTTACCATTAACTTGAATCTCAAATTTAAGATTTTTAATATCCATTTGATCTTCTACCCAGGAATCAATATCAATATATGTACCTAAAGCTTTAGCGGTTTGTATACGATGCCATTTAATAAACTCAGGTTTGCCTACAAGTCGCTTAAATGCAGCTTTTCTATTCTGAGGAAAATCTCTTTGTTCTTTACCTTCAGCTACAGCTCCAGAAGCAGGATGATATATCCTACAGCAACTAAAGACTTTGTTTCGATTCATTCCTCCGTTACCAGATCCTCTAAATGGTTCAACTATAAAATCTTTTTTAGTTAGCTTAAATAGTAGTTGTTTCATATTAATCCTTTCTTAATCTAAAATATCATAATTATCAGTTTGCATTTCTATAGTTTGAGATTTTTCTTTTTTAATAGTTGCCTTTTGAATACTTTGCATTTGTTCAATCATTTTTATATGATCTTGTTCTTCATGTTTTTGTTGTTCATTTTCAATCTTTTTTTCTTCAGTTATTATATCTACGTAGTTTTTTAAATGAGAACATATTTTATTAACTTTAAATTCATTAGTAATATCTTGTTTTAAAATATAATTTATAGTGTCTTGTCTAGAATCAAAGGTATTATTATAATTACTATAAGTATATTTATTGTCAAAATTATCTAATTGTTTTTTTATTAATTCTTTGCAATTAGGTGTTAATTCATCTATTTTATTAAATAGTGTTATATAATACTTATCTTTTTCTTCTAAGCCGCTAGGCTCACAGACAGACAGACAGTCCTGTTTGTGTTGTTCTTGTGATGTTTTTGTGTTGTTATTGTTAGTCCTGCGTTTCGCAGTATTTAAAACCTGCGTTTCGCAGTCTTTAAAGTCTTCCTTTTGCAGTATTTGAATACTTCCTTTTGGAGACTTTAGCATACTAAAGTCCTCCTTTTGGAGTATTTGATTTTTAGTAGTAATGGCTGTAATTACTGGGTCTTCATGGAATATTAGTATATCTTCCAAATGTGGTATTCTTGATAAGCTTCTAATTTCAGTTGTAGCTGGAATCGTAGTAAGATATCCACAATTTAATAATTCTTTAATACCACTATTAATACTCTTTTCTCCGTCTTGACTAATTTTTTGTAACATGTTTTTATATACTATAAATCCATTTTTATGCTGTAAGAATGCTAGTGCTAATCCTTTAGCCTTAAATGATAATCTTGTATCATTAATAATATTGTTTGAAATTTGAGTATAATTAATTCCTTTCTTTTCGTAATTAATTCTGTTAATCGTGTCCATTAAGTTAAATTCCTTTCTTTACCCTTTCATTTTATAATCTTGTATTGCTTGTCTTACTTCGGGAGAATCGCCAAAGAGAAATACATTATATTCTGGCTTAGTTCTATCTGGATGCATACCTTTGAGTTTAAATCCTTGAGTCATAAGATAACTAGCAACTTTTTGTGTAAAGACAACATATATATTTGATTTTGGTTCATTAGATTTCATTTTGTTCACCCAAGCCTTTCCGTTAATTAGATTAAGAATGATATATCTTTACATATATATTATACTACTAAGTATTATAATTGTCAAGGTAAATAAAAAAAATATATTTAGTATTAGAATTCAGATCACTACCTGATGCTAACTGGCTTTAAATTTGATACTTTTTAGCCTGTGTTTTGGTATAGGTAGTATGAATTTACATCTGAAGCTTAAAATCGATTTTAGATGGCAAAATGACGATCAGAAATATAGTGAGTTAAATTTTGAGGTAAAATGGGTATATTAGGAAGCTAAAATGTTTTTGAACGGAAACCATAGGGGGTATGTACGATATGTATACGGTGTAATATACGGTAGAATAGAAATTGGTGATTAAAAATGGCTGAAAGATAGAGAAATAGTGGTGTTAATCGTTAAAAATGAGTGAATATTTGGGAAAATGAGGTAAAAAGAGAGGAAAATATAGGGAAAATATAGGGTATATTTAGATAGGGGAGAGTAGGCTAAAATAGTTAAATGTGTGTTGAATTTGGTCAAATGTGGGGGAATGGGGGTGGGTATAGAGTAAATAGCTCCGGCTGCAAGCTTTTAAACGTAAACATACCCCACTATATCAATAAACCTTATAGGTATTGATATCACTATGTTACAAGACATTGTACTAATAAATAAACATTTAATATAATGTATATTCTGTAATGTAAACTTAAATAGTTAACCAATAGAAGGTAATATTGAAGCATATTAGAAGGATATTAAGCTATTATCAGTCTGATATATGTATTTTTTGTATTTGGTATATACCACTATACATATATACTATACATAGAATAGTATTATACAATATATAGTATCGGTTTATAAAGATTAGGCAAGCCAGTAAAGTAACTACATAGTTACATGTATCATACAAATACTTATATCCGCTTTATCCTTCTTATATCCTTGCTTGCAGCAAGACAATATATATTACCTGGTAACGCTTTAGTTAACTAAAGGATTGTATACATTATTCAATATACAGTATTCAATATTATAGTTAACATAATAACTAATACATCTTATATATTCATATATCCATACCTGTAATGACATCTATACCAATATTTTTATGGACAAAGGTACTATCTTTATAGACTTCTGTATCTATTTTTATATTCTATTATCCTTTATTAAACATTCGCTTCAAACGCTTTAATATCAATACATTTAAGCTATTTTCTATTTACATCTTTAAAAAATACTTACATTATAAAGCAATAAAAACATTATCATTTTAACTATTGTAATATTAAATAGTTTTGAATATACTATTTGCAAGGGATATTATAAATATCTCAAATTAAAATATTGAAAGGAAGTAAACACTATGACAAAACATGAACTAATTATGAATACCATTGTAAGTAAGTCTATTACTCTAAATCCCATTATCTGTGATGTAATGTTTAATCATCATACAGATAAGCAGTTATCTAACCAATTAACAAAGTCTGAAAAACAGTCTATTCTTCATACTCATTTTGAGTATCATATCAAGCCATTGTCGGACTCTATTACCCGCATTGCCTTAACTATCCTTGAAAAGGGACGTTTTTCCGAAAAGTCTGAAAACTTTGTAATGTCTAACTACAAAGCTATGGACTTACTTAATCACTACTACACTGATACCTTTATTGACGATTTGAAGCAAGAAACGGCTTTGATTATTACTAATGAATTCAAAGCGGGCAATATTACACTTATCGACTCTGATAATGATACCGTACGTGTCAAAGCTAAAAAGGACAATATCGAAGCAATACGCCATATTTTTAACGCCGTCCAAGCTTATCTTTATTCCCATGAGATAAGACATTCAAAACGTGCCTATTACATTAATGATATTACCACTAATGAAGACGGTGAAATAATCGAAGATATTCAGTTATACACTAAGTCCATGCATGAATATGATATGTCTATATCCAACCTTAATTACCGCGACCTTATGCATACTATGTCATTCAATTTATCTGACATTCAAAAACGCATACTTATGTATAAACTACATGGTAGCAAAATAGTCAAGCACTCCAATAAATACACTATTGATGGTAAAACAGTCTATAAAATAGAGGACAAGTCCGTAAAACTCACTAATGAAGACATTGCCGACATTCTCAAAGTCCATGTTAAAACTATTCGCTATAATCTCGATTTATTACGTGTTAAGCTTCAAAAATACCTTATGAGAGAAGCAAATACACCTATTTCCGATGAATACAAAGCTCCGTATACTAATTACATGTATGAAGTATTTAAGGCCAAACAAGCCACTACTAGAAGTAACATTTCCGCTAATTCCTCTATACTAAAAAATGAATGTCTTCCATATCCCGAAAATATACCTAGTAGCAATGATAATTTATTACTTGAAGCATGGTTATTCAATCGTTGTTAACAATTACAATATTTAAGAGTGCTAATTAATAGCACTCTTTTTTTGTTTCCTTCTTAAATTATTTTTAAATTGTTTATCCTTTTTTGGACATTCATTCAATTTATAGTATACCCGATTTTTAAAGCGGTTTTATTCAATCGATTTTAGTTTAATTCTTTTTTTATTCCTTTATTTTCCGCTTTAAAAATTATTTTATTTTCTTTTATCCTTTTTTACACCTTCATTCAATATATAGTATACACATTTTCAATCCTTTAAAGCTTTAAAAAGTTCGCTAATTATTCCAGTGGATTTTTTAAAGCTTTAAAATTTAAAGCCTATACCATGCGGTAAAAACATACTGACTGGTATTGTATTCAAACTTATAGCATGTTTAGGTGGGTTGCTACCACATCGAGAAAACTGACCAATTAAATTCCGAGTCGTGACGCTGATTCCGAACGGTTTTCTCAATCATACTATACTATGATTAAGATTGTATGGGGTTTTGTAATGGTGACAGGTACTTTACAAGATATACCAAAATATCAAGTCGCTTGGCAGACTGTGGATTGCCATCAGTGTTTCACGCACTAAATCCTTTTGGATGCTACTCTGTGAAATTGACCAAGATTTTAAAACCATCTAGTAGTTTTGGCTTGATACATCCGAATGGATGTAGGCCGTTTGAAAATTACTAGATGGTTTTTCATATATGGTTTAGCATGTACTCAAAGTTCAATGGGTTTTTAACATTGAACTTTGAGATGTGTGCTAAAATAGCCACAAATAATAAAAATATATCTTAAAGGAGAGTGTCCAATCATGGCTAAAAATTCAAAGTCTGTTAAAAAATCTAATCCTGTTAATCCTGGGTTTATTACCTCTAAGCCCATTGACAAAACTGCTGAGAGTTTTGCCACATTATCTGGTCTGATCAATTTCCTGTCTGCTGCTCAAAAGCACATGGATAATTTCAATGTACTGCTGAATAAAAAAGGCAGAGAATCTTTCATTGCTGACTACAATGCCTCTGTATCCGGTTCTGACTACGCTGATCTGGCTGTCACTAACTTTGACATTGACAAGAAACTGACCAATGTTTTCAAGCTGATTTATCGCTCACAGAATACTCGTCAGCAACTCGTTGTCATGTCGCTGACCAATGTTGCCACATTATCTGAGTTGGAAATTCTCAAGTTCACCAAAGAAATGGAGCTTCGTAATATCCAGCTTGAAAATGATGAGATGGCCTTATCATTACAGCTCAATGAAATTTATTCTGGTCTTGGATTGACTTATAATGCCCACATTTACTCCATGTTATTGCAGCTCTGTGGTGTAAAAGCTGTCGGCAAGAAGGAAATCTTGGAGTATGTTAAGGATGAAAATGGCGTGGAGAAAATCAATCCTGAAACTGGTGATAGAATTGTGTCCAAATATCAGAAGCATATTTACCTTGGAATTGGTAATGAAGCTGCTTTTAAGAAGGCATTTTTCCTGCATCTATTGAACCTTGCTACTGCTGTGGATCTTGCTGATTCAAAAGAATATATCCGCATGACTCAATCTCAGTTGCAGAAAATTGGTATTGACCAGTACGAGCTGGCAATCAAAACCGAGCTTGAAAAACTGGAGGAAAAAACTGCTGAATCTGTAGCAGCCTAATCTCCCCAAATTTTGGTAATATAGAGGGCATGAACTGATTGTTCGTGCCTTTTATTATGCCCAAAATTTTGTTCACTGGAGGTTATTATGAAAACCTATGTTATCTGTGTTTCAAAATTAGTCAAGAACAAGCGTGGAAAATGTCATAGAGAGATTTTTATTGTCCGGGATAATTTAAAAATTAAGTGTTGACAATTAAAATATTATGTATTAAGATAGTTATGTAGTTGAACATTGAAAATTTCACACAGAGCTATCTTGTACCAGGATTGGTTAATACTGCCGACACATAGTGACATGGGCAAGGAATCAAGATAGAATTTATTTTTTTACTGGAGGATTTTATGCCTAGAAAATCTCGGTTATTTTCTGGTCAAATTCAATTTGTTGAAGCTCAACAGATTGAAATCAAGCACGTATTAAACCAAGCATATGCTAAAAATCCTGAATCTAAGCCAGTTTTAAAGGGCTTTTATAAATGTTGGTTGAAATATCATCCGCAAACTAAAATTTCATAGGAGGTGAAACATCGTGCCTAAAATCCACATTACATCTGTTGGAAAATCCGTACTGCACAAACTTTCCAAGCGTTTTACATTTGGAAATCGTACTATGCCAAGAGAAATCTACATCATACTCCAGGTTCTTGAATATGCTCTTACTGGAGACAAATCACTCTGTACTGATATCGAATCTGAATTCCAAAAGTATTTCAAGATCGCTCTGTCTGAAAAGCTGGTTGAACTTCCACATTGACAATTAAAATATTTAAGATTATGTCATGCTAAAAGCCTGAAAATTTCCTGATGTTTCGGGCTTTAGGGATAGCATAATTGCTATACTATTTATCTTAGGAGTGTGCCACTATGAAACTTATGAATCAAATCTCAAAAATTACTGTCAATGGATCAACCTTTAAAGATACCGGCAATGGTATCAGAGCTATTAAATCCGTAGTTGAATTAGCAAACTACAAAGCAGCATAATTGTGCTGCCTTTAAGGGTGCAGAATTTCTGCATTCTTCAAGACATTACAATTCAGGAGGTTATTATGCTTCAAAATATTTCTCAGGCTTCATATTGTGTAATCAGTATAGCATTCAAGCTGTTAATAGTGATAATTATTGCAGCTATCATAACCAATAAAATCACTTCGAAAAAATATGTCAGGAGGTAAATTATATGTCCTTATTTCAGACCAATTCTCCACAATGGCAAATTTATCAAAGATTACGTCAAGAAATTCAATCTCAAAATCCTAATTTGAACACCATTATATTCTTGACTGGTATGGTTCATGGATATGGCGAGTATGGATTCATGGTTCCAGAAATCGAGGATTGTTTTATATTTATTGAAAAACATACTGGGAGGGACATGCTATGTCTTTAGATGCGATTTATGCTACTTCCACATTTTATACCTTACAGGCTTTAAAAGTTTTGGTTAAACCTGAATTCGGTAGAAAATCTGCTGAAAAACTTCTATCAGATATTTTAGATTATGAATCCAAATACATCGAAAAGCTGTCAATTATGCTCTTTGATTATTCTGTGTTGGTTTGCTATGGTGAAATGCGTCATGCAAAAAGCCAATGTTCTCATCTTATACCTGCTATCAAACAAGGCGGAAATCGTAATGGCTCGTATATTATAGCCAAAGATTTTAGTCCTATAAATATTCTTAGACTTGCTGAGAAACAGTTTGGAAATTATACTTGGGGTTCTGCATACGGTGGTAAGAAATGGGCTAATATTGCTCATACAGTACTAAAAAAAGGTCGCATAGATAATCTGATCTTTTGTGATACTTGTTTTAGCCTGAGTCACAATAATTCGCCATATGTCAATAAAGAAGAGGCTAAGATTTTTAAACTTAATAGTTGTAATGAGTATAAAAAATTCTTGGATATTAAATTCTCTCTTACACCAGTTGAAATTATCAAAAACGCTTTGCCTAAGTTAAATACTAATGTTTTGAAATTTATACAACGTGCGATAAATCTTGGGTATATCAAAGAAAATATTCCGGTTACTATGAATTTTGATGATCATTATCATCAGAAATATGAAGAATTCGTATTTTCGTATATGCCTATAAATTGGGGTAAAAACTTTATTCCAGAAGTTTTTGTAGAATCTAAAGAATGCTTTAGTTCTGAAAATGATGAAAGAAATGATGAAAGAGATTATAATTCATCCGTCCGAACTCTAAAAGATTGTGATAATAATCATCTCAAAATCGGGGATGAAGTTGAAGTAACTGAGGCCGGTAAAAACTTCTGTGGCAATCACGAATTAATACCTGGTATGAAAGGCATTGTTAAACATTTTGACTGTAAAATAGGTGTTAAATTCTCCAAAAAAATGTCATCGGGTCATGATTTAGGCGGGCATTGCCAGTATGGCTATGGATATTATCTACATTCAAATATGGTTAAAAAGGTTGCTAAAACCGTATCAAAGCCAAAAAATTCTAACCCAGAAGATTTTCAAGTAGGTGATGAAGTAATTATCACTAAGAGAACCACTAATAGTAGTATAAAAATTGGTTCAAAGGGCATTGTCAAACATGTTCACGAGACTTATAATTCAATTGGTGTAGAATTCTCTGAAAAAATTGAAGCTGGTTGGAATATAAATGGTCATTCTAGATATGGTTATGGATGGTATATTCATAAAAATTCTATTCAGAAAGTAGTCAAAAAAGTCCAAGCTGAAGAAATTCTGGATATTAGTAAGTTACATGTTGGTGATGAAGTAATTGCCAATAATGAAGCTCATTTTCTCAATTCAAAAATTAAAGATGGTTTTGTAGGAACCATGAAAGAAATTAATTATTCAGGACATATTGGAATAGAATTTTCTGAGAATATTGGTGGACATATTTTAAATGGTAATTGTAAACAAGGATGTGGCTGGTGGTTTGATCAAAGATCTTTTCACAAATATTTCAAAAGGATTGTCAAAAATAAAATAGTGGAGGACGCAGCATGAGTAAACACAAAAACAAATCTAAATTCAGCTCCAAGTCAATTGTATCAACTACTATAACCAAACCAGCATTACCACCTTGTCATAAAGGGTTTACTGAAATATATCCCAGGATTTTTGTTGGCAAAGCACTTGATATTGACAGTCGATTCTTAACCAATGTCGATGTGTTGATTCCTCTTGATAGTGTCGATGGTCGTATCTGGTCTTCTGGTTGGCGTGGAGATCTATTTTACATGCCAATTGAGGACTTTTCAACATTACCTGCTGATGTTCAAGATTGGGCGGTTAATGAAACGCTTGATATATATCAGAGTGGTAAATCAATAGCAATATTTTGCACTGGTGGTCATGGTAGAACCGGATACTTCACATCATTAATACTTGGTAAGCTTGGGGTTGAAGATCCAATTGATTTGCTTAGAACAAATTATTGCGAAAAGGCAGTAGAGTGTAATAGTCAGGTTGATGCGATTGCAAAATACCTGGATAAGCCTGAATTAAAAGAAAAATACCAAATACAATATAGCTTCTATGATGAATATCCAGAATTATATAGATATGATTTTCGGGGATATTCATCGTATAGTAATTCAGCGAGCTGTTACAAGATGTGTTATAGATGTCAGTATTTTGAGCCTGTTTCACCAGATTCGTATAATGGTTGGTGTGATATTTGTGAAAAGATTCGCTATAAATATGATAATGCTTGTGAGGCATTTAATCAATAAAATGTTCATTCTATTCGGAGGTGTATATGAATCTTTTTTATTATATCCGTAATGATGGTGAAATTTTTGAATTTACAAATGAAGATTTGCGAAATGAACATATGAAAAGATTGTCAAGAAATGAAGTATGGGATGCCGGTTCACACAATGGTATTCCAGTTAATGTAATAAAATAAAACCTTAATTTTATTTAGAATGGAGTGATAATTATTGAAAAAATCAAATGATTTTCCCATTGGTAGTTGGGTAAAACATATTACTCATGGTCATGGAACAGTTATTGCACATGGTGATTCAAATGATGAAGTTATTGTGAGGTTCGATATTAAACCCGAAGATTGGGATCAAGAATTATGTGTATCGGCTGGTTGTTTATCTCTGGTTGGAAATGAATACGATGATTATCGTCAAAGATTTAGGGATTTTCTTGACTATGTAATTGATGTAGAACGTTTTAAGCATTATGAAGTTTGTATGACTTATTCAAAAGATAGTGAAGAATATAAACAATCAGATAAAATGCTTGAAATGTACAATGAGATTTTAACCAGAGGTGAAATATATTTCTCAGGAAGATATTCTATTGTGTAATAAATAATAAAAAACATATTTTATGGGAGGAATTATGTTTACTCGAAAAGTAATTATTAATTTTTTAGGAACAGTTTTTTCTTGCGGAGTTGTTTTCGTGATAAGCAAATATATTTTTCATCAAATTCCAAACTTCATCGAAATGGCTATATTGTGGCTTATATTAATTAATGTAGAAGCTATGAAAAAACAATAAAAAATACATTTTATTAAATAAATTAAGGAGGATTTACTATGAGAGCAACAGGTATAGTGCGTAGAATTGATGATCTTGGAAGGATCATGGTCCCAAAGGAAATAAGAAGAACCATGAGGATTAAAGATGGAGATCCTTTGGAAATCTTTGTTGAAAACGGTGCGATTATTTATAAAAAATATTCCCCAGTTGCAGAGTTGAAAGATTTCGCGCAAAAATATGCGGAAGCATTGCAAAAAACAACCGGACATATGTGCTTTATTACAGATAGAGACAATACTGTAGCTGTAAATGGAGTGCAAAGGAGTAGTTATTTAGCAAAATCCTTAACACCTCAGCTTGAAGAAATTATTGAAAACAGAGAATTGCTCCAGTCTAATTCGGCAGCAGGAATTAAAATTATCAACGATCAAACAATTACTCTTCGATCAATTGTACTTTATCCAATAATTTCAAACGGAGATGTTATGGGTTCAGTTATTCTAGCTAGTGTGGCTGATGACATGGGAGAAACTGATTCGGCTCTTGTAAAAAGTGCAGCATTCTTTCTTGGAAAACAATTCGAAGATTAATCTGAATAAAAACACTATTTTATATTAAATAAATGAAAGGGGAATTTTATTATGCCTCCAAAATCAAAATGTTATCCTTATGGTTACAAATGTGAGAGAGAGGAGAGTGCTTTGATGAACAAGCCAAGTATTAAGCCCAGTTTTCTAATGCCAGCAGATGTTAAGGCTGTATTCTTCAATGACAACAATGTTACCGTTGAGCTGAAAGATGGTAGAAAAGGCACAGCCACCTGTCAACCGACTGACAATTTTGATCCCTATCCTGGATTCTGCATGGCATATTTCAAGGCAAAATTCACCAGCAATTTTAAGCTCAAAAAGGCGTTTGATAATTGCATATCAAGTGCAAAAAAGAAGGGTTATAAAACCGCAATACTCCTTAATAGATAGAAGCAGAGGGTTTATCCCTCTACTAATGCAGCCAGGATTAATCCTGAAGGTCACAAGCCCGAAAATGCAGAGTGGTAGAGGATGTTTAAATTTGGAGGTGATAACATGTCTGATACTGTTAAAATTCTCACTGGTGATTATAAAGATCAAATTGCAAAGGTAT
>Ga0209728_1001584_pt1 | contig 13451 bp, 26 predicted proteins | sample RifGroD1_FD_183997 | JGI IMG/M metagenome (GOLD analysis project Ga0209728, IMG submission 183997) | Groundwater microbial communities from Rifle, Colorado, USA - Groundwater D1 (SPAdes) (version 2) | ecosystem: Environmental > Aquatic > Deep subsurface > Groundwater | place: Rifle, Colorado... | reverse complement strand
TTTTATATGTGAAGGACATAAAATTTCTAATGAGGATTGGATTAAATTATTAAAGGAATTAGGATATCGAGTTACGAAAAAATGTTTGTCAGATGAAGTTATGGGATATGGCGATTATAATGTAGAGTGATTAAATAAGATGATAAACATTGAAGAATTTGAAACAAATAGAGTTTATAGACATTATAAAGGTAATTATTACTATGTAATGGATTTGGCAGAACATACAGAAACAAATGAGTTAATGGTTGTTTATCATGCGTTATATAGAGATGATTAAGAGTAAAAAGGAGATTATATGGATGAATTTGAAAAACTAAAATATGATGGAGATTATCATACTTATGGATATTTTAAAACTCATAAACTTAAAAATAATCAGACAATAGGGATATATTTTTGGAAACATGAACTTAGTAAATCTAATGATTATGTAATACTATTAGCAATTGCTAATAAAAAGAAACATCTTAGACAATTAATATTGGGCGAGAAAGATGTATTGACCGATCATGAAACTGGTAAATGTGGATTAGAAGGTTTATTGTGGGCAAAGAAACAGATAGTTGAGTTTGAGAAATCTGATTGTTGTAAAGATGGAGACTTTATTAGTGTGTACTGGTCTGATAATCAAAGAAGAGATGTTTATGAGTATGGATTAAGGAAGTTAGGATTTATGATGGGATTTAGAGATGGTAAGAAGTGTTTGAGTAAGAAAGTAGTTAAGTTGTGTAAACATTAAAACAATAAATAAAAATAGTTTGACATAAAACTCTGCCATATGGTATACTAGATATATCAAGCAGAATTTAAATTATAAAAGAAAGAAGGAACGTGTAAAATGGAAAAAGTATTATCAATAGTGGAACGACTTCAAGGAACAAGTAGCAGGAATGATAAGGAAACAATTATCAGAGATAATGAAGACAATGAATTGCTCAAGGATATTTTTAAATTTGTCTATAGTATTGAAATTAAAACTGGCATCAAACGTAAGAAACTTGAAAAGAAAGTCAAATCCAAACCAACAGTGCAAATTAAAGATTTTTATGAGTTAAGAGATTTTTTAGTTTCTAATGGAACTGGCTCAGATGAAACTATCGCAAATATACAGCAATTTTTGTCAGAACAAAACGATGGATTAAAAGAATTATATACTCAAATTATCCTTCAAGATTTAAGATGTGGCCTAAGTGAAAAGACTATCAATAGTGCTTTAGGTTATGAATTTATCTACATACATAAATTGGAAAAAGGCGAGGTCGCAGAACCTAAACATTTTAAATTACTTAAAGGAAAAGAATTTGGTATCTATAAAAAGGTTGATGGATATAGGGCAGAAATTGAAGTTGGTAATGGTAAAGTAAAAATTATGTCTTCCGGTGGTGAGTTATTTAAAGAATTAGTTGATATAGAATGTGCTTTGTTGGGTTCAGATTTACCACATGGAGTATTTGCTTGTGAATTACTAGCGATTGATTCTGAAGGCATTATGACGCGAATGGAAGTGTTTAATAAGACTGGATCACTTCTTAGGAGAGATGGAATAAAGGTAGGAATTGAAGCAAATGTATTTAATTTTATTCCTGATAATGGATTCTATGAAGGGAAACATCCCACGACTTGCAGAGAAAGAAAAACATTAGCAAAAGAGTTAATAGATAAAATTAATTCTCCTTTAATTAAAAATGTTGATCCTTTCTATATTGGAACAGATTTATCTCAAATAGACTATTGGTTTGAACAGATGATTTTGGCCGAAGACGAAGGTATTATGGTTCTGCCAATGGATGCAACTTATAAAGGTAAAAAATCCTATCAGCAAATGTTAAAAATTAAGACAGAAAACGAAGCTGATTTAAGAATTGTTGGTTTTGAATTAGGAGAAAAGGGTAAAGCGTTTGAAAATACTTTAGGGAAAATGCTCGTTAATTACAAAGGGAATACAATCAATGTAATGGCAGGATATAAGATTAAATATGACTCTGCAAGATATGATGATCGACTAGTTCGGGATTACATTTGGAATCATCAAGAAGAATTATTAGGCCAAATAGTTGGTGTTAAATATATGGATGAAACTACTAATGACAGTGGTGGGACTGATTTAAGAATGTGTAGGTTGGTTTGTTTCAGAGATGATAAAACCGAGGAATCATATAATTAAGAAGGGAGATTAAATGGTAGTTTATAGTATATTAAATACATGTAATTATAAAAGATATATTGGTAGCACGAATGATTTTAAAAGGAGAAAGCGTGAACACATAAGTGGTTTAAACAAAGATGACCATTATAATAAACACCTCCAAAGAGCATGGAAGTATTACGGGGAGGAATACTTTGAATTTGACATTATAGAGGAAGTTAATGAAGAAAATCGAGATATAAGAGAAGAATTTTGGATTGATTATTTTAACTCTTATAAAAGTGAGTTTGGATATAATATGGCTCAGTATCCTGAAATATTTAGTAATTATGAATGGAGCGATCAGCAAAGAGAAGCACAACGGAAAAGAAAATTAGGAATTTCATTAAGTGAAGAGCATAAAGGGAAAATAAGTAATGCACTTAAAGGGATTAAAAAACCAGATGGTTTTGGAGAGCATATGTCTAAAACTAGAACAGGTGAAAATCATCCAATGTATGGGAAACATTTTTCTGAAGAACATAGAAATAAAATAAGGGATAGCAATATAGGAAAAACTCATACGGAAAAATCGAAGTTAAAAATGAGCATATCCCAGAAAAAAGTAATTAGGACCGAAGAAAGTTTAAACTTATTGAGAACTGTCAACATTGGTAGAAAACATAGTGAAGAATTTAAATTGAAGGTTAGCAAAGCTAAAAAAGGAGTAAAATTCTCAGAAGAACATAAGAAAAATATGAGTTTAGTTAGATTGGGAGAAAAGCATAAAAATTCAAAATTAAAGAATAAGGACGTAGAGTGCATAAAATATTTATTAAATTATGATATTATGTCACAGTCAAAAATGAGTAGGTTATTTGAAATTAGCCCACAAACAATTAATTCAATATATAAAAACAGAATTTGGGGTCATTTAACAACATATACAGAATATGATGCAGATGTTTTGTGTAAGAATGTTTTAGAAGGAACAGGGAAAAATGTTGGTAAACTTGGATCAATTACAATTCAATTTGAGCATGAAGGAAAAACATATGAGTGTAATTGTGGTTCAGGATTCTCAGATGAAGAACGAGAAGCATATTACAAGCAACCAGAATTAATTGTTGGTAAGATAGTGACGGTTGGATATTTTGAAATCTCCAAGAATGCTAGTGGAGATTGTGGACTTCGTTTTCCAACTTGGAAGTCAATTATTAGACATGATAAAAATGAAATAAGCATGTATTAAGGAGGAGGAAGAAATAATCAAAGGCAAAGCAAGAACAGATATATTATTAGAAGATGTAGAAAAATTATATGTTCAAAAAGGCATGACCGTCAAGGACGTAGGTAAAATATATAAAACTAATAGTAATCCCATAACAAAATTATTACGCCAATCTGTTAATGAGGAGGTGATGTATAAATTAACTCACCCAGGAACAGGGATATCTAGAGTCTTACCCAAAAGGAATACAACAATTAATTGTGAAGTGTGTAACTCTAACAATGATGTATGTTTCAATAAAACAACACATAAATATCTTTGTATTAGGCATAGGAGTCAGGTAAGTAGATATGGTAAAGTATTATCAAATACATGTTATGATAAGAATAAGATAGAAATATTTAATAATCATGCAGAAATAATTTTATTAAACAGTGATTACGAAGAAATTGGAAGAGCTATAATTTCATTAGATAAAATTGATAAAGCAAAACAATATAATTGGAGATCACAAAATCCTAGTGACACAGAAAATGCATATGTTACAGCGAAAGAACACAAAGATACTATATTGTTACATAGGCATTTAATGGATGCAAAAGATAATGAAGAAGTAGACCATATTAGTAGAAATAAATTAGATAATCTTAATGAAAATTTAAGAGTAGTGTGCACTTCTGAAAATATAGTTAACAGAGGTATGATGAAAAACAATACATCAGGTGTAGTTGGTGTAACATGGGATAAATCAAGAGAACAGTGGAAAGCACAATTAAATATATACAATAAGTGTTATAGTTTAGGAAGATTTAATAAATTTGAAGATGCAGTTGACGCAAGAAACCAAGCAGAAGTTAAATATCATAAAGAATTTACTCCAATTGAGAGACAATAAAGAAGGAAGAAGGAGTGATTGGTATGAATAGTCTTGAAGGTAAAATATTCGTTGTCACAGGTAAGGTTACCACATTCAAAAATAGAGATGAAGTAGGAGAACTAATTACTTCATTGGGTGGCGTACTATCTGGTTCTGTAAGTAAGAATACTTCTTATCTTTTGAACAACGATATTACTTCAACGACTGGCAAAAATAAGAAAGCGTTAGAATTAGGTGTGGAAATTATCAGTGAGACACAGTTTAATGAAATGATTGGGAGATAGAGTAAAATCTATTTCCTTCCTAATATCGAATTTAATTGAAAGGAGAATCTTTTTGATACAAAATAAAAATCTATTTGATGATTATACAATGATTCATGTAGGAACAAATGATATTAATTTTGAGACAGGTGAACAAGCTTTAGATACTCATATGTCATTAAAACCATTTAGAAAAATTGAGGGTGGAAAAGAATACTGCCTATCTCCAAATGTAAAAGTGTTTCTTTATGATAATCGAAAAGTCTTCATCAAAGAAATTCCATTCGGAAGTATTTTTAACGCAAATGAAATAGAAATCTCTATTGGATCATTTATAAGATTGACTATCGACAATAAACAAGATATTGATTTAAAAATTAAACCTTGGACTAAATCTTTGAAAAGGATATTAAATAATACCATCATATAAAATACCAATTTTAATTGAAAAGGAGAGATATAAATGCTAGAAGAACATGTCAGGATAGGTATGAGAGTAGTCCCATTCCAAAAAACTGCTTTCGGCAACCTTGAACATTCCAATGTTTGGAAAGACGCTCTAAATAAGAATCAATCATATTTATATATAGTCGGTTGGGATACTTCATTAAATTATTTTGTACTAGATGATGAGAATTTCGACAATGGTGATAATGGAGATTATTATAATGCTGAAGATTTTGAACCTTATGAAGAAACAAGAGTAGTACAGCAAATTGTCACAGAACAACAAATCAAAATTCTGAATGCAGTAGACAGATATATTAGTAAATATCCTTTTGCAAAAGATGGTGGTAGCGAATATGTTAGTCAAAGTGATGATCCACAAGTTGGAGCAATTGACTTAGCATGCGAATTAGCAGATATTTATTGTGAGTATAATGAGAAAGGAGTAAACGATGCGAAAATACATAGTAGATAATCTAGAAAATACATCAGAAAATGAACATAATTTTAACCATGAATATCACAAGAAATATATTTCTAAAACAGGCGAAGTAATTAAACATGATTATAAATCAGGAGTATTTAAATCATTTATATGTTTAGGTTTTGATAAGGATGAAAAAGGATTCTTTACAGATGTTGATTGGTTTCATGTTTGTGATTTGAGAAATCCACAATTTGAGGGTTAAATAAAGAAGATGTGGAAAGGTGGAATAAAGAATAATGCATATGGAAATTAAAGAAAATACAAAGAGCAAGAAATTTGGAGTATCATTAATTGATACAAAGGGTTTTGTAGACCAATTATTTTACACTAAACCCGAATGGGAAAAGATAATTGAAGTAGTAGAAAAACAAATTGAGGAAGATAAACAGAAAAAATTGGAAAATAAAAGAAAAGCAATCCCAAATTGTTATAAATGTAAATATCGTGGAGATTTAGTGTGGGATGCTCATTCTAAATGTACAAATAATAATGCAAAAGTTAAAGGTAATAAAAATGGAATTCAGAATGGTTGGTTTAATCATCCAAATAATTTTGATCCAACGTGGTTAGTTAGTTGCGATGGATTTGAAAGTCTTTGAAATTTAACTTTTAATTGACAGAAGAAAGGAATTGGCAAAATGGACATGAATGATTATGAAAACTCAAAAGAACAAATTAGTGATATCCTAATTACATTGAATAGAAAAACAGCACTTAAACTCCTTGGAGAAATCTTAGATGAAGATTATGATCTTTCAGTAGCAGGTAATATTGTCAAAGCAGATTGCGAACCAGATTTAAATAAGCGAATGTTTGAAGAATGCTTTTACTCAGAAGGAAATGAAGGTGCAGGACATATCAGACTTAAAGAAATTCTTGATGTAGTTGAAGAGATTGTAAATCTTGATGATTATGTAAGTGACGATATTCATTTTGAGTATTTTATTAGACCAGAAACAGATGAAGAAGCAGAAGAAAATGGACATACAGACGATATTGAATGGTTCACTAAAGATGAAAGTATAGATATTGATAAGGTACATATTCAGTTTGAGGGAGCTTAATTTCCCGTAAGTTTATGGGGTTATAGGAAAGGAGAAATATAGATGAATTTAGAAAATAAAATTCAAAAACGATTATATGACGCAATGTATAAATATGAAGTAGATATTACTGATTAATAAAATAGGAGGCAATTTATGAAAAATACAATTTTTATTCCTAAAACCATTAAAGTGGGTTATCAAGAACGCAAGGACACATATACTGGACAATTGGCATATATTGTATATTATGATCAAAGAAATGTTCTTAGAAAGGAAAAATCTTGGCAGTCATGGAGGGACGATAAGATTGAACCACAAGAATTTTCAAATGAACCTACTTCTGGTTTTGTGTTAAATAAAAAAGTAGGCGACTATTCAAATGGTTGGGATCATCGAAAATCATATTGTAGAGTATTCGACCCTCGTAATTTTGAATTTGAAATTACAATAGAAAACTTGCTCTATATTCTTGAAAATGCTAGTTCAATCAAAGGTAAGGGATTAGAAGGGGATTTTGTGTATGGTTGGGATGGTAAGGATCTTCTCTTAATGCCAGTAGATTCTCCAGACTATAAAGAAATTACTAAATATAGTGAAATGATTCTTAAAAATAATTATGTCAAGGTAAAAGAACTAATATTAGGTGCTACATATAAAACCAAAACAAATGAAGAATGGATTTATATGGGAAGATTTGATTATCATACTATTAAATATGATAGAGCATCAAGATCGCAAAACAATTCTTATTATGGTTATTCTAGATATTCATATGACGAAATTAAAGTTAATGTTAACAAAGGTAAACATCACTTCTTTGTTAAAAAAACAGAAGATTATTTAGATAATCCATACCTAAGTGTATTAACTATTAAATCTCTTGGAGAAAGATTTGTAGATACGGTATCAACTTATTGTGTAGAAAATTATGCTGATTTATTTGAAAAACTTGAATGTAAAACAGAATATTCTCCATATGATGAAAGCAAAGATAAATATATTCGGTATACATTTGATGAATTTGACAATTCTGTAAATAATGGTAGTAGATGGAAGGAGTATTATGATGATGTAAAAAACAAATATGAAGTATATTTAGGGAGAGATAATTTATATTATTATCAGAAAAAAGATAATCTTAGCAAAGAAAAATCCATTCAAGGAACTTTGGAAGAAATTTATAATATAATTCAACCAACCTATAAAAACGAATATCTAGAAAACAATAAATTATATAGAGAGGGGAAATAATAATGGCAAATGAAACAAACGATTCAAAAATTATGGAACTGAAAAAGCAAATTGAGGATAAGAAAATTAAATTAGGCAAATCTCAAAAGTTCACACCAGTTACTAATTGCTCAATTGAGGTAGATGGTATTAGAGTAAATATTCAAGTCCTAACCAAAGATCAATTAATCACTTTATTAGTTAAACTTAATTCATATGCAATTTCTGCTAAAGATTTGGAAATTTATTTTTCCGTTAGTGGTTATGATGTGAGTGACTGGATTACAGACATTAAGTCAAAACTTGATTTTGTAAGTCGTAAAGAAGAGGAAAATAAACTCAAAATTATGGAATCTAAACTACACCAATTACTTTCTAATGAAAAGAAAGTAGAACTTGAAATTGATGAAATTATGAAGTCTTTGTAATAAAACTAAAAAGTGAAAGTGCCTTGTAGCAAGGGTTACAGGGCACGACATTTCCTAGAAAATGAATATTTCGAATTATTTTAGAAAGGAGTTTTTCTATGACTAGAGGGCAGGGTATGCGAAAAGCAATAATACTTATAAATAAATTAAAAAGCATTGAAGGACTTTCAAAAGATGCAATGTTAGAAATCGATGAAATTATTGAGCATCTTGAATTTGTATCTCAATTTTATTTATAATTGACATATTCAAATCTGACATTGACGGGATTATTGAAAGGAATTTATAATGAACAACGAAGAATTATTCAAGCGTGAATATTTAGGAAAACTATATGAACCATCAGAATGTTATTCAAGAGCATATGAATTATGGATTGATTATGAGTACAATTGTGAAATGTTTGATAGAAACATTTGTCATGGAGGATTGGATAATCAGGGATTTACTAAGCCAGCAGGTACTCATGAATTAAGAGCAATCAATCAAAATGCAAACTATCTTAGAGATAAAATTTGGATGAGGGCAAAGGAGTTAGGAATATTTGATTTTAAAGATTTTAGTAATGCTCGAAAAGATATGAACAGATTAACTTGGAAAGGTATTCAAGAAGAATATCAGAGATTATATAATGGATGTGAATAATAATTATAAAATTATTGGTAGAAATGAGTTACTTTAAAAAATCTGTTTTATATGGCAAATAAATTTAAAAGATAGGAGGAAACATGTTGATTTCATGTAAAGAAAATCAATATCTTGTATTTTATTTTGATGATGGCAAAAATGTAAAATATAATTTAGCAACGGGTGAAACTATTGGTAAACTAGGAAAACCAGTAAAAGATAAAGGAGGATTAACTTATTGGGGTTATTAACCAAATTAGCTATAATAGATTGGCATCCTAGAAATAAAAAACATTATGAATCTAAAGGATATATTTTTACTAAGTGGAAAGATGAATTTGAAGTAAATGTGGAAGACTTACAAATTGGAGTTAAAATATTAGTGGAAATAGAGTGTGATGGATGTACAAAATTAAAAAATATAAGATGGTATGATTACTTAAAATGTGTTCATAGTGATGGCAAGTGTTATTGTAGTAAGTGTGGGACTAAATTATTTGGACAAGAAAAAACTAAGTTGAAAAAATTAGAAAATAGTAAATCATTTAAACAATGGTGCTTAGAAAATGATCGACAAGACGCATTGAACAGGTGGGATTCTGAATTAAATGATTGTAAATCTAGTGAAATTAGTTATGGTTCTACTATTAAATGCTGGTTTAAATGCGACAAGGGAATACATAAATCAGAATTAAAAGATTTAAGAACATTTACAAAAAATAAAAAAGATAAAATTAACTGTAAAGCATGTAACTCCATTGCACAAGGAGGGATTAATAATTTAGGTGAAGATTTTTTAGAAAAATATTGGGATTATGAGAAAAACAAAGACATAGATCCTTGGGAAATATCTAAAGGCAGTAATACTTATAAAGTTTGGATAAAGTGTCAAGAGAAAGACTATCATGGAAGCTATAATATTTTCCCAAATAACTTTATTAATGATAATAGGTGTCCACTCTGTAATTCTAATAGCGGAAAAGTACATTATTTGGATAGCTTGGGAAGTTTGAAACCAGAATCATTAAATGTTTGGTCAAGTATAAATATTAAAACGCCATATGATTATGCCCCTATGAGTAAAATTGAAGCTTATTGGAAATGTCCTGAGAACAAACATAAGGAGTTTCTTAGAATTATTGGAGATTCCAATGTTCGAGATTTTAAATGCCCTGAGTGTTCATTTTCAAAAGGAGAACATGAAATATCAAATTATTTTAGTAATAATGATATATTTTATATACCTCAAAAAACATTTAATGGTTTAGTGGGTTTAGGAGGTGGACTGTTATCTTATGATCATTACTTACCGAAATTTAATCTTTTAATAGAATATCAAGGGGAAATGCATGAGCGATATGTAAGAGGAATTCATAAATCTATAAAAGATTTCGAGAAACAAGTTGAACACGATAGGCGTAAAAAAGAATACGCATTATCGAACGGATATAATTTTCTAGAAATATGGAATTGGGATTTTGATAATATAGAATCAATATTGGATAGATGTTTATCTAAAACAAATTAAGAAGGAGTGTTTAATATGAATGTAGAAGATTTAAATTATGTAGGACGAAAAGTTAGAGTGGTTAATTTTGATAATTGGAGTAACTTTGGGAGATATACGCACGTTCAAGATTATATAGGTAAAACAGGTATTATTAAAGATGATTTTGGAATAGGTGGTCATAGATTTACTATAATCTATACAGATGAAAATTTTCAAAATATTGATAACTCAAATGGAAACTTATGTTTTAGATTTGAAAATCTATATTTCCCAACTGATAAACAAGAGATTAAAACGGAGAAAGAAGGAAATGAAATGAGTATTAATAAAATTGAAGTAGGTATGAAGGTAAAACAGATTAAAGAATTGCCACGGTTTAATTATATTGGTACAGAATTTGAAATAACTGAAATTGTTGACTCAATTGTAATGTGCAAAAATGGAATGATGGGATTTGGTTTATCTGAAAATGATTTCTTTACATACTTTGAAGTGGTTCAGTCTGTTGTTAAAGAAGAAATTGAGTTTATGACGATTGAAATTGTCGATGGTATCAAGACTATTAGAAAAGGATTCTTGACGCTTGTGGAACTTCCTGATGGTTCTAGAGGAGCATCTAGACCATTACCTCAAGATAAATATGATGCTCAAAGAGGCTATGATATTGCATTTATGAAAGCAGATATTAGAGCAGATGAGAAAGTTATGAAGATTAAGCGTAAGAAACTAGAAGAATTGAGGAAATTCTAAGTAAAGTATAATATTGTGTTTCCTGAAAACGTTACTATGAGTGGGTTTCAGGATACACAATATAAAATGAAAATGCTATTTGAATGGAGATAAAACATGTTTGAGAAAATAATTAATATCGGTATGAAAATATTAGGAGTATTTTATGTTTTAGATGCTATTATAATACTTTTAGGGTATCTTACTCCTACTGCATTTAGTAATGGCATTATACGTTTAGCTTTAGCATTAGTTTTATTATTTGGAACTTACTACAAGTCTAAACGTAGCACTCTATAAATCATAAATTTTCTGTTAATAAAACTTGCATAAAAGCAATAAATAATATATACTATTATTAAGTACATAAAAAAGGAGATGATAAATATGAAAAAGTTACTTGCCATATCAATTATTCCAATCCTAATATTATCTGGCTGCGGGGCCAAATCCAATAAAGTTCAACAACCTCAATCTACACAACAGGTACAACAAGACGATGATGAAGAAATGAGTTGGTTTGAGGATGAGGTATTGGATATGGATGACTGGGGCGAAAGCAAACACAAAAAAGTTAAACCTAAGACATCTACGAGCAAGTCTACCGTGACAAAACCATCTGTTGGCACTAAATCACCTACGGTTAAATCGAAACCTAGCACAACTAAAAAGAAGAGTTAAGGATGTGATAATATGTTAGATAAAGATAATGTTAAAAGATTGTTGGTTGAAATTGATGATGAGATATTTTATAATGCTTCAGACGATGAATATAATGCTTTAATGAAAGATTTTAATAATTTCAAAGCGTTAGTAAACGAAACAATCAAAAATAAATAATTAATACGAAAGAAGGAAATAAAACATGAAAAGAAATTCAGGATTAACATTACACCTTTACACAACAAAAGATGAATTAGATAATGCTAAAAATGGAGTCAGTACAATTGTTGCTTGGACAAAAGAGCAAAAACAAACTGGTGCAATTTATCATATCAGTGCATCTGTAGATATTTGTGATATTTTAGAGAAAGAAGTTAGGATTAATGTTTCTAAAACTCAAGAACAATTAGATGCTCTGGGAATTACTATGGGAGAAGCAATGGGTAAGGAATTGGAAAAGGTATTTAGTAAATTTGCTTAATAATATGTAAAGGAGAGTGAATAAATAAATGGATTATGATGAATTTGAAAATTATTATGAACCAAGTGAAGTAGATCAGTTAGTTGAAGAATTTAAAGATAAATGTAGAGAACATTTATTACCAAATATCCGCCAAGAAATTGAACAACTTAATAAAGAAAATATTGAACTCAGGATTAAGAATGAGGAATATAAAAAACGAGAATCTGAAATCAATAACAAAGAAAGAGATTTAAAATACAAAGAAGACAATCTTAAAAGAGAAGTAGAAAAGGAATTTTATCAGAGCAATATAGGTGATGTTTTAAAAGATTACATAGATAAAGCAGAAGTATGGTTTGCTGATTATAAAGGGTTTCGTCAAGATAAGTGCTCTCTGTGCAATGATAATCGCAAATTAGTAGCCAGTTTCCCAAATGGAAAAACAACAAAAACTAATTGTGATTGTAGTAATTTAGTACATAGGTTTGTTCCAGAAACATCAGAATTATCTTTAATTAAATTTAGTAAAAAAGATGGACAATATCAATCAGACAGGAAATTTTATATATCAAAAACTTATATCCCATCAAAAGATTCTCGTTACAGAGATGATTATAATTATAATGAATTTAGACTTTGTCATATAGTAAATGAATTCAATGATGATGTTAAGAAATTACATGAGGACAAAGAATATAATACTAAGATTGGATTTACAAGTAAAGAGGAGTGTCAAAAGTATTGCGATTGGTTAAGTAGGGATAAAACAGAAGAAATTGAAGAGGAAGATGATGATGATTGATCATTTAAAAATTCCATTTTATGTTATAGAAAGGAGTAAGTATGAACTCAAATGTAGATAATTTTTGTAATGTTGAAACACCAGAGTTCTTAATTTTAAAAGTAGTAGATAATCATATTGAGCATTTAAGAGATGAAATTAAAAGACTTGAACATTTAAAAAGTGAGTTAAGATATGAATTGGAATATGGTCATGGTTGGAGTATTGAGTTATACCAACGATTACAAATGTTATAAATATATGAAATTGTTAAATAAAATTAAAGGAGTTGTTTTATAATGAAGAAGACAAATTTATTTTTAGCAATCGGTGCAGGATTGATGACATTCGGAGTAATATATAATTATCATAATAGTGATTATACTTGGACTACTCTTCAAGCTAGAATTTTAATTGGGTTTGGGATTGTTGGTTATTTAGCAATTAGGAATAGTAAAAGAAAATTTGTTCGCTAAATCAATTTATAGGAAGAAGGTGAGTAATAATGGATAAAAATAAAATAATTCTAACTGCAATTGCA
>Ga0209728_1001577_pt1 | contig 13485 bp, 29 predicted proteins | sample RifGroD1_FD_183997 | JGI IMG/M metagenome (GOLD analysis project Ga0209728, IMG submission 183997) | Groundwater microbial communities from Rifle, Colorado, USA - Groundwater D1 (SPAdes) (version 2) | ecosystem: Environmental > Aquatic > Deep subsurface > Groundwater | place: Rifle, Colorado... | reverse complement strand
GGAAAATGTGTCGAAGGCAGATCGTGCGGTAAACCATATCCTAAATTGGAGGTTAATTAATGACTGACTATATGAAACTTGCCGAGCGTGTAGCGAGGTCCTCTGACTGCCAGAGAAAACAGACAGGGGCGGTAATTGTCAGGGGCAACATAGTGAGGGCGAAAGGTTATAATCACTTGCCGTATGGAACACCGGAAGGTTTTTGCAAAAACTGTCCAAGGGAAAATAAAGTACCTGGCAATTGGAACGGCAGTCAAGAATGTCCTGTAATTCATGCAGAGATAGCGGCAATTCAAAACGCCGCAATGTTGGGGAGACAAGCAGATACTACAATAATGTACTGCACATATAAACCATGCCTGCCGTGTGCTATTGCCATAGTTGAGGTTGGCATCAGGAAGGTTGTTTACCGGGACGACTACGAGGGCGACGATGCGACTGACTACCTCCGCAAATGTGGCGTTGAAGTCGAGCAGTACAAGCGGGATGCCTTAATCATCGACAATCCCGACGAAGGAGCGATTGATTAATGCCGGATAACAAATTTATGCCGATTGCAGTTAAAATTGCCGAGTTGGTGCAGGAGAAAAATGCCGCTTATGGTGATGCTGCCGGGAAGTCGGTTGAATATTTGAAATTGCTTTATCCTAACGGGGTAAGGCCGGAGCAGTACCAAAATATGCTTCTACTTGTCAGGGACTTCGATAAAAATATGCGGATAGCGACTGACGAGGACGCATTGGGCGAAAGTCCCTGGGGCGATAAGGCAGGGTATGGAATATTGGCCTTAGAGTTAAAGGGTAGAAATAAGTCTATTGTATATAACTGCCTAAAACCGGAGGTAACTAATTGATGATTAACAAAGAAACAAAAACCATAAAACTACCTAAACTTAAAGAAGGTTTATATAAATCTCCCGTACAGCAATTTATGCAGATTGCCGAGGAAGTGGGCGAATTGTCTGAGCGTGTTGGTCAGTTGACCGGAGAGAACGGCAAGCGCAAGGGTGTTCCTGTTGACATAAAGGAAAAGGTTATTGAAGAAGCAATGGACGTAGCGCAGGCAGCAGTAGAATTAGTATTTAATCTATGTGATTGTCCTGCAAAAACCGAGAATAAACATTGGGCAAAGATGATTGAGCGAGGTTATCTTGAATGATCGCAAAATGGACATGTGAAAATTGCGGTAAAGAAAATCCTGCCAACGTATATTCGCCTGGAGTAGTAACTGTGAAATGCTCTGGGTGCTACGAGGATCACATCATGGAGATTAAGACTACTGTAACTAAGTTGAGTTTTGGGAGGACGGAAAATAAGGATAATTGGGGTGTTGTGCCATGTCTAAAGGAACTCCTTGGAGCGCAGAAGAAACCGCTATAATGTGGGACAATCTTGACAAAACTCCTGCCGTACTGAGAAAAATTCTTCGGCAGGCAGGTTATGAGCGCGAATATTTTTCAATATCGAATAAAAGGTTGTGTATGCAGAAACCTAAGATCAAGGACAGGGTGAAGTTGAAATTTGGCGGTACGTCGTATAAGAAAGTCCTTGATGCTGAACAGCAGGTTAAGGCAGAGAATTTCCTTAGATGCCTAACGACTACTAACCGAAAGGCAACCGAGGCAGGTTTGGAAGTTGACATAATGGGATTTTTGAACGCATATGCCTGTGAATACGGGAAAAACGGCGACATGAACGAGCGTTTTGCGCTAACCGACTACCGTAAACAGTCGATAACATCTTTACACGGTAGAGGTTATTCGCCGTACCTCATAGCGCAGAACATCGGTTTAACTACTGACAAAGTTTGCCGCTATCTCAGGGAAATTGGCTCGGTTAAGGGTGCTGCTCATGTCTAAGCGCAAACACAAACAGAAGAAAACCCCTCATTGCGGGGTGGTGCTTGTCGCAGCTCCACCCCGGCAAGATGGGATGGATGCGAGTAATGAGGAAAAACTGCCTGCATAAGAACGGTAAATATAAACCATGCCGCCATTTTGTCCCTAACATGGGATGCCCGAAGTGGTTGAGGGACGGGTTTATGGATATAGGAGGGTGTTAAGTGAGTAGTCAAGAAAACGGACAAGTTCCGGTAAGAGTTGTTGGCTTAGACCCAAGTTTAACGAGTACAGGCATAGCATTGTTGCGTTGCGGCAATGAATTAGAACCAATAACTACCGCAATAAAAACTAATTTAACCGGAATATCAAGGTTAATGCACATACGCGACTATGTTAAAAAGTATTCCGAAGGTGCCGACCTGGTTGTTGTTGAGGGATACGCCTTCAGTAAAGGTGATCATGCTCATGCAAAAGGTGAGTTAGGCGGTGTATTGCGCTTAATGGTTGTTGATAGTGGAATTAATTTGCTTGAAGTAACGCCTAATCAGTTAAAGAAGTTTGCAACCGGGGAACATAACGCGAGCAAGGAAAAGGTTGCTGTAGGAGTATATAAGCGTTGGGGTAAGGAATTTAAGGAGAACGATGAAACCGATGCTTATGTATTAGCTGAAATCGGCAGGGCGTATTTAGGGTTAGAGGACAAACTGACGGCATATCAGCAGGAGGTTATTGATGCTCTAAAGGGCATAGAACATCCTAAGAAAAAGCGGAAGAAGAAAGAATGAAACTAACTAAAATCCAAGAACGCCAATTAACTGATGAACTTATAATTTTCTGTAATCTCAACCGGGACAAGTTGGCGGCCATGAAGGATAATTCTACCCGGATGAATTATATCTACGAGGAAATGGGACACATACCACAATACCTCGTTTTGAGGGCGGTTAGACCTTATCTGACTAAGGGGGTTTGAGTTATTGCTGTCAAAATAAGATCAGACATGATACTTAAACAACTTCAAAAACGGCACCTTGAGAAAAAGTTGCCCGACGCGTTTTTTACCGAAGTTAAAAACGGCCCGACATGGACGAGTAATAACCTGCTGAAACTTGATGCGGTGGCGATTAAGAAGTCATGGAGCAATCCTTGTATAACAGGTTACGAGGTGAAAGTTAGTCGCGGTGATTTTGTCAGGGACGAAAAATGGCACGGATACCTGAGATACTGCCATCAATTCTATTTTATATGTCCGGTTGGATTAATTAAGTCAGAAGAACTACCTCCCGAAGTCGGATTGATTTATTACAATGTCGAAAAAGACTGCCTGAATAGTAAGCGCAAGGCACTTCATCGTCAAATAGAAATGTCGTGGGAAATGCTGTACTACCTCGCAATTTCGCGGACAGACTCGGACAGACACCCGTTTTTCAGAGATAAGCGCGAATATCTTGAAGCGTGGGTGCAGAATAAACACGAGGGTAAGGCGTTGGGGTTGACGGTTGGAGGTAAGATGGCAGAAATGATCAATGAATTGCAGAAGCAGATCGATAAACTTAAATTTGATATTAAGTTACAACAACCCATTATTGATAAATTCAGTGTTATCGAATCAGTCTTAGAGCGACACGGCATTTATCCGCACCGACGCGATATCGAGGGAAAATTAGAGGAAGCATTTGCAGATAAGATGCCTGCCGACTTTGTTAGTAGTATTGAGTTAATCAGTCGTGAGGTTGGTGCGCTGTTAAGAAAAGTAGGTAGGGGGGTTTGAGTTATTTATACTTTATTCTGCATGACTTACGCCGAATTTTGCCGAAGGACGAACATATTTAAGGTTAACGTATTACCGCTTTGGCAGGTTAAAAGTTTTGCCGAGAAAGATAATTTCCGCAACAATAGCAGTAACTTTTGCCGTAACCATTTCCGCAGGGCCAGGGCGAATCTGTGGTCGGGGCAGAGAAAAAGGCAGCAATGTGAACAACAATGCTAAAATTTTATGTATCTAAGACGGGAAATAAACTTAACCGTCGCCCGTGGGTGCCTGAGTTTGTAACCGATAACCTCTGTCTTAACCCGATGTATAGTCGGGTAAGACTGCAGAGGGGGGGGGTGAATGTCCTCCTTGACTCAGGAGCGTTTCAGGATGTGGACAAGGATAAAAGACTGACATATGAAGAAGCACTTAGTCGTCAACTCAATTTTGAGCAAACAGCGGGGTTTATCTCTCAGCGAATAGTCAGTTATGACCGACTTGTAGACGAGCAACTAAGGGACGGAAAGAAGGTAAAGTGTCGCGTTGACGAGGACAACGGTTGGGAATATGTAAAAGACACTGTGGGAGCTGCACAATATTTAGTTAGTCAACGAGAGAAATTAGCACCTCGTCAGTTAGTTTTGTCTAATCAAGGCACAACTACAGAACAATATATGACCTGCATAAAAGAGGTGCTCAAAATATCACAACCGCAGGACTGTATCGGCATGGGTGGTTTCTGTATCATCGGAGCAAGAAAAACACTACAACCGCAATTTTTTGAGATACAGGAGAAGTCGTTTCCGCTAATAAAAGATGCTGGAGTAACTGATATTCACCTGTTCGGGGTAACTGCTATTCCTGTGCTAGAAAGATGGGTAGAAATAGCAAGACCATACGGGTTTAATTTGTCTGTTGACAGTTCATCGGCAGAGCGCAGATCGGTTTTTGGTGGTGTATTTAGTCCCGACACTGGCAAATGGGAAGCGAAATACACAAGGCAAGATAAGTATATTAACTATCATCCGAGGGATCTGGCCTTGATTAATACGATAAACTTTAGGGATTATTTGGAGGGCATAGCGTGATAGTATTTTTATATGTGGCGGCAATTCTGGCCGGAAATTGGCTGTCTAGTATGTTTGCGCCGGTCAATATTGGCCCATTTCTGATAAGTTTGGGGACGTTTACAATAGGAGCAACCTTTATTCTCAGGGACTTAGTACAGCGAAAACATGGCAGATTCGGGGCATACGTTTTAATATTCATATCGTTAGGATTATCTGTTATTATGTCCCTCACGCTTAAAAACGGCCTACCCGTGGTATTTGCATCAGCAGTAGCGTTTCTAATAAGCGAAACAACGGACACTGAGATTTACACGAAACTGAAACTGCCGGTTCATTGGCGTGTGTGGTGGTCAGGTTTCGTTGGAGGAATACTTGACAGTACAGTGTTTATCGTTTTAGGACTATCACCTTGGGGCATGGGATTTATGCCGTGGTCAGTTGTGCCTATGGCGATAATAGGACAGTCGTTGATAAAGTTAATCATGCAGGCAGTCGGGGCAGGAATTGTAAAAATGGGAGGTAATAAATGAGTAAAATTCCTCTCGCTGATCCGTTTAAGCAGGATAAGAAAATAGTCGAAAGTTATCTAATCAACTACCACGACATAAAACAGCAGTACGAGCAGGACAGGGAGAGGATATTAGAAAACTCTCCCCCGCCTCCTGACGGTATGCCAAAAGGTAGCACTACAGGTAACAGGACGGCTAGTACAGGGATCGCGTTGGCTAGTTTGGCGGTAACAGGTGAATGGTTGAAAGTGGTTGATGAATTGGTAGTAGGTTTAAGCGTTGATGATAAACTACTGTTGGAGTTAAAGAGGACACATAAGGATTATGTACGCGGCAGTTCGGTTAAGAAACTAATCGTCATGGAACTTGGGGTAAGTATACGAACGGTTCATAATCGCTGGCAGGGGATATTGGAGCAGGGACGGGATTTGGCGGTTAGTAGGGGATTATTACGGTGAGCAGGGGTGAAACCCCTGCTCTGCTGCTATTGCGAAAATGGTAAATAGTTTGTAAGAAAATCAACTAACTTTTTACCTTCAGGAGTAAGAATTTTACCCCTACCGTAGCAACCCAGGCAGCGATCCTTGTTAAGTCCGATAGTTTCTTTTTTAGGGGAATTTATCGGGTCGCCCTTACATACAGGGCAAATTTCTTCCATAACAACGCCTTGAAACTGGTAAAGTTTAATCTCTGGCATGGTTATTTCCTCCTCTCTGGGGTTTTTGCGGTTGACCACAAACCGGATTTTTAGTAGGCGGCTATTTTTGCCCTGTACGAATTAAATATTTTTTCCATAAACTATCCCATCCGCTATTAGTTCCTTCTCGAAACCGGTAGTAGCAACTCAACATAAAATATGCTGCTTGCTTTTTGTTATCGCCAGGGACTATGATTTCCCCGGTTTTTTCTAAGCCAGAGTCCTTGTCTCTGACTATGATCGTTGCAATCCAGTCGGTGGTTATAACTGTCTGACTAAGGATTGTTATGGGACTTACAATCCTCACATAGGGATTTTTTGGTTTAAAATCCCTAATGGTTACTGGAGGGATATGGTGAATTAATTCTTTCCCTCCAAATTGCTGTTCCATTGCCCTGCCAAGGCTAGATTTCATGGCATTACCTCCTTAGTTTAATCCTCTACCTAAAAATCCAGCAGGACACTTAGGGAAGGGATTAACCTTCCTCGATAAGCAACTCCTTCCTGTTTCTCTCGAAGTAACTGCACTTGTCGGACTGTGCGTCTACTTCTCTTTGCAGTTTCCAACACTTCCCTACCTCAACGCCACCAACCACAATCCTTGCACTCCGGAAAGCTTTCATTGCAAATATTTACGTTAAAAACTTTTTCCATCAAAATTCCTCCCTCTCAATTTCCCTATCCCCACCCCTATTCGACAGGGGCAGAGTAAGGAAACTTAACGAAAACCTTTTTCTGAGCGATACAATAAATGCTTGCATGCAATCGTATCACCCTTGACGTTATGTTTCTTGTCGCATTTCCTCACTGCCATCGAACGAAAGCGCGAACAATTATTACAGGTACTATGACTGAAATGGTCAATCGGTTTCGCGCCAAAACCAAAACCAAACGGTATCATGTAGGGGTTCATCCTATCACCTCCACCCACTCGGCAGCGGTAAAATATCCTGCCGTCCACTGACAGGCATCAAGCGGCGAAGTTCCCCACACTTCTTTCCTGCTCACCCCGGCCGGGATAAATGTCCTTCCGATGTGCATGTCGGGAAAATGTACTCTGACAAGGTATTTTTTTATCCTGGGTGCAAATGTACCTGCTTCGCAATTACTCCCCTGTACGGGGGCGTGGTGCATGTTTTGGGCTGTTGCTAGCATTGTGGTTCCTCCCTTCGGGGTAATCCCCTCCCGAAACCCTCCTGCTAGAGAGTTTAGGCAAGGGACTAACGTCCCTAAAATTCCTGCATCAAATCGAAGTATACTTGCAAGGGCAGTACATTGTTGATTCTATCCCCTCCCAGCATACTAGCATAGGGAATTTTGTTACGGAATTCCTGCGCTTTTCCTTCACTCGCGAATTGATATGATGCAAAGTTCTTGCCGCTTGCCCTCACACTAGCACCCATTGCCCTTGCTAAAGTTGTTACTGTTTTTCTGTCCATCCAATAACCCCCTTTTAATTTTACCAAAACCCCCTACAGGGAGCTTTGGCGAAGCAGAGACCTGAGTCCCTAATCGAAATGAATATCCGTAACCTTTTCGGACTTGTAAAAATGATAAACGGCATTTCCCACTTTGATATGTTTGTAGTTTTTGCTATCGTCTTTGCTGATGTTTATAGAGCGGATATTAAAATCAGTTCGCCACTTCTTCTGACCAGGTACATAAATCATAACCTGACCTTGTAGACCCCGAAAGCACCCATCAGCGACAAGTCTTTCAATCTCGGGACTGTCGGGATCCGCGAAATATTTGCGAACCTCCCAGTAGGTACTGCCTTCTGCATAATAACCCTGCGAGTGGCAAGGTTTAATCTCGGCCAGCAGTTCTAAAGCGTGCTTAATTTGTTCTTGTGTCATATCATCATCCTCCTTAGATTTTACGTCCACACCCAGCAGGATGCAGAGGTAAAACCTAGCGAGTGCTAGGCGTTTACTACTACTTTACAGATTCTATTTCCATTGTCCACTGACTGCTGGTGTAGTCGGTAAAGATGAATTTATAACCATCGGTGGTAAAAATGTTTTGCGTTTTGTTATCTGTCGGAACGGTAAAGGTTACATCTAACTCGCTTCCCCTGTGCCCACGATGCGGTATATAATAGTCTGCTACTTTGTTTAGAGCGCTCAGAACGTCTGTGTCAAGGTCATAATTGACCATGCTTAGAGCGAAGTTAATCGCTCCGTCAAGACCATTGCCGGTAAGGTAAGCAATATCGGAATTCATTTTTTCTTCTGTCCAACCGTGTTTTGATAGTCTGTTGTGTAAATCCTTTTGTTTGTTGAAAAAATTAACCTTTGTCATATTAATTCCCCCTTTTAGATTTTAACTCCAGCATCTACAGATACCAGAGGTAAAACCTAACGCGAGGTTAGGCGTTGCCGTTGATGTATTTGTCGAGCACATCGTTAACTAAGACCATGCCTTGAATAAATGCTAATCTTAATTCCTTGGTCTTGTAAATGTCTGCCCATAACTGACCTGACTCAACTCTCTTGATAATGTTCTTGTTTGCCTCAATTTCCTTTTGTAGGTATTCTCTTTCCTGCTTAGTCATATCTATTACCTCCCGTTTAAGTTTTATCGAAATCCCCTATCGCTAAGGTATTTGGATAAAACCTAAACTCCCAGTACATCCACTCTCGCCAGGCGCGCTCCTCGATCGGCTGTTGTCTCCTCGCTAGTCACAGTTTTGTGACGTGTGGACCTGTATTCTTTTCTGCGTGTGCGGTGCGCTGGGTCTAATGATAACCCTTGAACTGTCAGGAGGTTTTTGGCCTCCTGCTCCGGCCTTCACGGAGATTGACTTAGCGGGTTTCAACTTCGATTTTTCCCCTGTCTCCCATTGTGCGCTTGCAGAGCTTTTCGGCTGCATCGTGCGCCTCTTTGTAGGTGTCGTAGGATTTGGTCTTTTTGGTATCCAGCGACTTTAGGCTGTCGATAACTAAACCTTGATATTTGGTCATGTGTGTATCCCCCTTATTAAGTTTTGGTTTCCCACGACTACCCTACTGGGTAGTTTCGACCGGTTACCATCCGGTACTTATTCAAGCGGGTTTATTTAAATTCTGGTATCATGCTTATGTGTAAAATTCCTCCGACTCCCCATGTAAACCAGTTATGGTTACTTTGGTAGACTCTTAGAACCTCGAAGGATTTTCCCTGCAACTTATCCCATGTGCGCTCCACCTTTTCGACTCCGGTTAATTCCTTTGTCATGACGGGTGCCTGGTCGTGTGGTTTATAGGTTACGGTAACTTTAAATGTCATATTCGCTCCCCCTCGTTATTAAGTTGTTGTTGTGTTCCATGGATACATCTTACCATGGTACAAAATATCCGTCTAGCCCGATACAGCACGATTTAAGGTGATTAAGCTAAATTGTATAGCTAATACTTAGTCTAGCTGGCTGTATCAGCCTTTTTCGTATGCTGAGAGTTTTTCGAGAAGTTTTTAAAAGTAACCTGTAACCTGCATTATTGCTGGGTTTTTAGTTCGTTTGGGTATACTTTTTCTAATGCTTCGCGGATTATTTCGGAAACAGATTTTCCTTTTCTCGCGGCTAGAATTTTGATTTCCGTACGAAAATCCATATCAGCATCAAAGATAATTCTCACCCGTTTGTCTTTGCTCATGTGTGACCACCTCCTGTATTGATAGTATACCATGATGACATGGTAGTTGTCAAAGCGCGAATACCTGCCGGACTGGTTGCCGGCAAACGCTACTATAGAAGAAACACGAAAACCCCTGCAAACGTGCTTGTAGTGACCATACGCAAAACGTAGGTACAAACATACCTGCATAGTGTTTTGCGTTGCTCTATGGGCACTGTGGCGAAGCTGTTTTTGTTGTGTGGGGAGGGGAAAGAGAAAAACCGCCATGTTAGCGGTTTATGAGTTGTCGTATTAACTTACTGACGGTTATTTGTTGCTCCCCTGCAAGTCTCTCCAGTTTGTCGATGTCGGATTGAGGCAAGCGAAATGTTTTGGAGATTAACTTGTCTTGTACTGGTGGTCTGCCTACTCCTCTTTTTCTGTCGAAACATGGACACATAGGTAAACTTTCGTTATCCTCGTCAATCATACTGTCCTGTACATCGCCAGCATCTACAGCTTTGCAGCCGCAAATGTCAGGCATTTCAGCGTAGTAGTTGGTACAGTTTGTTGAGTCGCAGTAGAATTTACTCATTCGGAAAAACCTCCATTGTTGCTAAGATCCCATCTTTTATAAGCTTTTTAAGCTGAGCGAAGGTGTATTTTTCGGTTTTTTTTCTGCCATATACTTCTATTTGTGTGCTATTACAAACTAATAACTTACCGTATTCCCCACCATGATCTGTATATAGATATACACTTTGCCATTCTGACTCTATGTAGTTTGTTTCAGATATTTCAATCATTATGTCGCGTTCCGACATCCTGAATTTTGAAGCTAGAGCCGGAAGCGTTACGTCAAATGTAACCGGGATACAAATTTTAGAAGCTAACTTATTGTGATAGTCTATAATTTTTTGATACATAGTATCGGCCCCCTTTGTTTTTTGTCTTACATTTATTATTGTAGCAGGTTTAAAGATTATTGCAAGGCATTTATTATATTTATTTTGGAGGGTAGAAAATAGCGGAAAACGGAAAGTTTTTCTTGTTTTCGGGGTTTACGTGTGATAAAATGATATAGTGGGAATTTTATACCATGTTTTTTTATTTGAGTTTGTCTACTGTTTGCGGTAGGAGAATACTGTTTATGGAGCACCTGAGAGGGTGCTTTTTTGTTTTTAGTGAGATAGTCCGACGGGACGAATGACGCGGTTTCTCCGGCCGCGTCGACTCACTTGTATTTATGAGGAGAAAAAAATAACCATAGGAGAGTGGTAACAATGTTATATGGTGTTATGGGCGAGTCTAAAATCATGGCTGCGCCTGGGAAAACTGCTATTTGCCCAATTTGCGGTGATATTCTAGTCCCGAAGTGTGGCAAAATAAATATCTGGCATTGGGCGCACACAAGCAAAGAGGTTTGCGATAGTTGGAGCGAATCAGAGGGACAATGGCATAGAGCATGGAAAGAGCTTGCGCCAGCCGTAAACTGTGAAGTCGTTATGGGCAGACATAGAGCAGATATAGTCAATAGAAATGGTCTAGTTATCGAACTACAACATTCACCTCTAAAACCTGATGAAATAAGGGCGAGAGAGGATTTTTATAAGCGTATGATATGGCTTTTTGATGTTACTGATTGTGTGCAAAATATTGAATGGAAGTATAACGTAAAAGGTTATGTTACGTTTAGGTGGAAAAGACCACGAAAACATATATTACACGCAAACAAGCCGAGGTTTTTGGATCTCGGTGATTTTATTTTAGATGTTCGCAAGATGTATGAAAAGCCTTGTGGTGGTTGGGGTTATCCGCTAGACCCAAAACAATTTATCGATAAGTATTTTCTGTTTAAATGAACGATGTTATTGAAGCGCAGGTTGTTGTTAGTAGGGAAAAAAGCCGTAAAGGTGACTACATAACGATAACCGAAAAGGAAACAGGGGAGATTTTAAGCACGCATTGGGAAATTAAGATGCGTAATCCCCCAGGCAAGAAACCGCGCAAAGTAAAACAACCACCATACGCTAAGTTGTGGATGCCAAACCTGATTAAATTAGTGCTAGACAAAAAGTTAAGTGGTGCTGAAAAGGCACTTCTTTTTGATTTGCTGGCTTTTTTGGACTGGCAAAGCACAATGCTAGTTCATCCGTTGACGGGTAAACCTGTCAATGAGTCAGGTATAGCTGATGTACTGAAAATGAATAGAAGTCACGTTCACGACACCTTAAAAAGTCTGAACGAAAAAGGCATTATCGGCAAATTCAACGCTGGAAAGGGAAAGCCGTGTAAGTATCACATGAACTATCATTTGTTTCATTATGGCGAGAAAATGAACGATATTCTTGATATTTGCAGGTTTGACGGTGATTGTGCATACGAACCACCAGTCAAAGTAGAATTTGAAGTTGAAAAAGACAGCAAGAAGATGTTACGCAGAGATTTAACCGCAGAAATGGGAGTTAAACGCAAGAAATGACCTGTATGGTTTTCCATACAACACCTGTATGGTTTTCCATACAACTTTCACCCTGTCAGCCGTTGAATTTACTAGCAGACTGTTTTTGATGTTTGTTATCGAAAAACTAACCTAATGTTTTGGTTCCTTGTTTAAGCGTTATGGATTTGCAGTAATTTGAGGTGAGAACATAAATGTATGGCGGTGAAGGTTTAGAAAGTTTGTGGACCTTGGCGAAGATAGGATTGTTTTTTATTGCACTAACAGTCCTTAGTGTGCTGGGGTTTGGCGGTTATTGGTTATATGGAGTGTTAACTTGAAATATTGTATCTTACATAGGAATATCTAATTAAATCGAGGTGATTTGATTTATGGGTGATCTTAGCAAAAGTAGGCATGTTAAAAGAGATGCTTTCCTTGCAGCTTACGCAGAGGTGGGAACAGTCACCCATGCGGCAGAATTAGCTGGGGTTTCGCGAAACTCACATTATATGTGGATGCAGGACGATCCAGAATACCCTGAAAAGTTCCGCGAAGCTGAAAAACAAGCCTGTGACCGACTAGAGCAGGAAGTCAGGCGCAGAGCGGTTTCAGGAGTAGATGAGCCTGTTTTTTACCAAGGTAAAGAGTGCGGAACAGTGCGCAAATACTCAGATACCCTATTGATCTTTGCCACCAAAGGAGCTATGCCACAGAAGTATCGAGAAAACGTATCAATGGAGCTCACGGGCGCGGACGGTGGACCGGTAGAGGTAGAAGTCAGCAGCGCGGAGTTGGCCCGAAGAGCGCGGGAATTGATCGGAGATTAGTTGGTCAAGTTCCTATAATGTGCATTATGTCAACTAGATTAGGCCAAAAGTACCGTATTTCCTGTATTTCTTAGTCAGGTGTTCGGTTGTTGGTTCCGTTTTGGTCATTGTCCTTCGCTCATGGACATTTCCGCGCTCTGGACCTGCATCACAACCCTGCGGTTGTGACACTATGTTGTATGTGTGCCGGTTCTTGCTGGGTGCGCTGGCAGATGCGCGTCCGTATGTGTGGGTGCGCGCATGTCCTTGAATAGGAAGCTTCTCGATTTCCAGACCCCCCGGTAAGGACAATTGACCCCCCGGGTACCTTGCGGGTAGTGTATACTATCGACACATAGTCACACCAAAATTTTAAAATAATCAAAATAACAATCAATGAGGTAACCACCATGTTACTAAAATTAATAGGACTTGCATTATTAACAGCAATACCATTAGCACTATATCTAACTCGCAATAGATGTATGGACTGTAAACATTACTCTAAATGCAAAAACAATGATTACTATTTTAAGTATTATTGCAATGGCATGTATCCTGCTTCTAAATAGTCTATCATCACATACATCAACCACATTAAATAATCCACTAAATACACTAATCACATCATATATAATTATTTCACTAAAAGGAGAGAACTCAAATGATAGTCAATGAAGTATTAACAAAGCAAGGCAATTCAGTTGTTAAGTTAATGAATCCTATTGTAGTTACCATAGAGAAAACTGCTGAGCAAAAGGATATTACAAAGAG